>ERZ772858.252-NODE-252-length-75438-cov-8.563230_pt1 | contig 75438 bp, 96 predicted proteins | sample MGYA00512136_ERZ772858 | MGnify/ENA primary metagenome ERZ772858 (study PRJEB29015, sample SAMEA2737726) | human gut metagenome | biome: human gut; feature: human-associated habitat; material: faeces | place: China | collected 2012 ...
ATCTGCTAACCCCTAAAAAAGGAGCTGTCGCGATGCGACAGCTCCTTTTTCACACTCATTTCTTCACTTTTTTCATGGACAGGCCGATGCGGCCGCGGGCGGCGTCGACGCTGATGATTTCGGCTTCGACGATGTCGCCGGCGTGGACGACGTCCGTCGGATGGCGGAAGGGATGCCGGCTCAGCTGGGAGCGGTGGACCAGTCCCGGCGTCTTGAGGCCGAAGTCGACGAAGGCGCCGAAGTCGACGACGTTCTGGACCGTGCCGCGGACGACGGAGCCGATCTGCAGGTCCGACAGGGACAGGACGTGGCGGCGCGTCAGCGGTTTCGGGAAGTCGCTGCGGACGTCGCGGCCGGGCTTGCGCAGTTCTTCCAGGATGTCTTTGATCGTCGGCTCACCGGCGCCGAGGGAGGCGGCCAGTTTGGGGGCGGCGTTCATCTGGATCTTATCGCGCAGGATGGCTAATTTTTCCGGGTCCTTGAGCTCGTCATGGCTCAGGCCGTAGTGGCCGGCTATCTTTTCGGCCAGGCCGTATGATTCGGGATGGACCGACGTGTTGTCCAGCGGCTCCGTCCCGTCCTTGATGCGCAGGAAACCGGCGCACTGGGTGAACGTCGCCGGGCCCAGGCGGGGGACGTTGAGCAGGTCCTGCCGGTTCTGGAAGGGGCCGTTCTCGTTGCGGTAGGCGACGATATTGCCTGCCGTCGCCGCCGTCAGGCCGGCGATGTGCTGCAAGAGGGCCGGAGATGCCGTGTTGAGGTCGACGCCGACGTAGTTGACGACAGACGTGACGACCTGGTCCAGGGCGGCCGACAGGGCTTTCTGGTTGACATCGTGCTGATACTGGCCGACGCCGATGGCCCGCGGGTCGATCTTGACCGATTCGGCCAGAGGGTCCTGGATGCGGCGGGCGATGGAAACGGCGCCGCGGATGGTGACGTCCAGGTCCGGCAGTTCCTCCCGGGCCAGGTCCGATGCGGAATAGACGGACGCGCCGGCTTCGTTGGCGATGACGTAGCGGCATTTCAGGTGATAGGCTTCGATGAGATGGGATACGAATTGTTCCGTTTCATACGAGGCCGTCCCGTTGCCGATGGAAATGAGGGTGACGCCGTGGCGGCGTATCATGTTGGCCAGGCTGACGGCGCTCTGGTGTTTCTGCTGTTCCGAGTGGGTCAGGTAGTACGTGCCGTAGTCGAGGACCTGTCCCGTCGCGCTGATGACGGCGGCCTTGCAGCCCGTCCGGAAGCCCGGGTCCAGGCCCAGGATGATCTGGCCGGCAAAGGGCGGCTGCAACAAGAGGTGGCGCAGGTTTTCGGCAAAGACGTCGATGGCCTGCTTTTCGGCCTGTGCCGTCAGTTCGTTGCGGATTTCCCGTTCCATCTGCGGCGAAATGAGGCGCTTGTAACTGTCGGCGGCGGCGTTTCGCAGGATCTGGTCATACGGCGACGGCCTGGTGATGACCAGCTGGCAGAGCATGGCGATGTGGCGGTCTGCCGGCTCCTTCAAGGTGACTTTCAGTTTCTTTTCGTTTTCGCCGCGGTTGATGGCCAGGATGCGGTAGCTCGGGATGCGGGCGACGCGTTCGCTGAAGTCGGCATAGGTCAGCATGGGACCGGCTTGGTCTTCTTCGACTTGCAGGCTGCAGGTCAGGCGGGCCTGCTGCCACAGTTCGCGGCGCAGGTGGCGGCGGAAATCGGCCCGTTCCGAAAAGCGTTCGGCCAGGATGTTGGCTGCGCCCTGGATAGCGTCTTCGACGGTCGGTACGTCATCGCTGAGAAAGGCCAGGGCGGCGTCTTCCGGATCCGGGCCCTTGGGGTCCTGGCTGGCAAAACAGTCGGCCAGCGGTTCCAGACCGGCTTCGCGGGCCATGGAGGCCTTCGTCCGTTTCTTGGGTTTATAGGGCAGGTAGAGGTCTTCGACGTCCTGGAGCTGCCGGGCCGCTTCCAGGCTCCGTGCCAGGTCGTCGTTCCAGCAGCCCTGGTCCATGATGGACTGGCGGACCGTTTCTTTGCGGCTGGCCAGGGCCTGTTCGTATTCATATTGCTCCTGGATGCAGCGCAGCTGTACTTCGTCGAGGGTCCCTGTCGCTTCTTTCCGGTAGCGGGCGATGAAAGGGATGGTATTGCCCTGGGCAAAGAGGGAAAGGGCAGATTGGACTTGAGCCGGGCGGATACCCAGAGTCCTGGCGATTTCAGCGATCATCGTTTCCTCTGTCATGATTACATTCCTTCCTAACAAAATAGTTAATATTACTTATTGTATAAGAAGAATTTCGCGTAAAACATTGAAATTTTTCTTAATAACCGTTACAATATAATACAGGATACTCTTCAGTATTCTATATGATTCAAGACTAGAATAAAGCTAGAATATCTTATTATACCACAGTTTTCCAAGAAAGGGGGATAAAAATGGAAATTGCTGAAGTTTTGCGAAAAAACGGCTATAAAGTCACACCGCAGCGCCTGGCTGTGTACGAAGCCATTAACCACAATCCGACGCATCCCAATGCCGAGGCGATTTATAAGATCTTGCAGCCCAATTATCCGTCCATGAGTCTGGCTACGGTCTATAAGACCATGGAAATCTTTGCCAAGATCGGCGTAGTCCAGGTATTGCAATGTGCCGAAGATGCCCATCGTTATGATTATAATACGACGCCTCATGCCCATATCCGTTGTGAAAAGTGCAACCGCGTCATCGATATCGACATGGACCAGGAGGGGCTGCGTAAGGCCGCTGCCGAACAGAGCGGCTTCGTCGTCAATGGCGTCAGTATTTCGTTCGTTGGTATTTGCCCGGATTGCCGGGAAAAATCGTAAGTCTTTGATTTTGATTTGATTTTGAATAGAGTCTAGGGACAGGGGGCTGCTGCATGAGGCCGGACGGGCTTTGTGCGGCAGTCTTTTTTATTATCCGTCGCCAGGAGGAAGAAAAAATATGTTACATATTGGATGTCATTTATCGGTTTCACAAGGATTTTTGCACATGGGTGACGAAGCCTTATCTATAGGGGCAGATACGTTCCAGTTCTTCTCCCGCAATCCCCGCGGCAGCGGCGTCCGCAAACTGGACGTCGACGATATACAGGCCCTGAACCAGCTCATGGCAGCCCATCACTTCGCGCCCATCCTGGCCCATGCGCCGTATACCCTGAACGGCTGCTCGAAGACGGCCAAGACGCGGGATTTCGCCCGCCAGGCCATGGCCGACGACCTGCGCCGCCTGGAATACGTCGACAACTGCCGCTACAATTTCCATCCCGGCAGCCACGTCGGCCAGGGCGCTGAAACGGGCATCGCCCTCATTGCCGACATGCTCAACACCTGTATGTTCCCCGGCCAGAAGACGACGGTCCTCCTGGAAACCATGGCCGGCAAGGGGACGGAAGTGGGCCGGACCTTTGAAGAACTGGCGGCCATCATCGACAAAGTGGCCATGAACGATAAAATCGGCGTCTGCCTCGATACGTGCCACGTCTTTGACGGTGGCTACGATATCGTCCACCATCTGGACGACGTATTGACGACTTTTGATAAGGTCATCGGCCTGGACCGGTTGAAAGCCGTCCACGTGAACGACAGCAAGAACGAGCTGGCCAGCCACAAGGACAGGCATGAAAAAATCGGCCAGGGCCACATCGGCCTCGAAGCCTTCCGGGCCATCGTCAATCATCCGGCCCTGCGGGACCTGCCCTTTTATCTGGAAACGCCCAACGATATAGCAGGCTATGCCAGGGAAATCGCCCTGCTGCGGTCGCTGCAGCAGTAGCTTGGTAAGGAGGTATTCTATGCGTATCTTACATACAGCCGACTGGCATTTAGGTAAATTATTCTACGGGAACTATCTGACCGAAGACCAGGCCTACGTCCTGGAGCAGCAGCTCCTGCCCATGATACGGGACGAGGGCATCGACGCCGTCGTCCTGGCTGGCGACGTCTATGACCGCAGCCTGCCGCCGGCCGAAGCGGTGGAACTCTTCGACGACGTGGCCACGCGGATCACGGCGGATCTGCACGTCCCCTTCCTGGTCATCAGCGGCAACCACGACAGCCCGGCCCGCCTGTCCTTTGCCAGCCGCCTCCTGGCGCCGCAGGGCCTCTATATGGCCGGTGAACTGGAGCGCCTTACGGGCCCGGTCGTCCTGGAAGATGACGCCGGACAGGTCGCCTTCCTGACCGTCCCCTATGCCGAACCGGCCGTCGTCCGCCAGTGCCTCGGCCAGGATGAGGTCCGCAGCCACCAGCAGGCCATGGAGGCCCTCCTCGGCTGGCAGGGCAGCCAGGTCCCGGACGGCGTGCGCACGGTCTGCGTCACCCATGCCTTCGTCACCGGCGGCGTAGCCGGTGATTCGGAACGGCCCTTGTCCATCGGCGGGACGGACCAGGTGACGAGCGGCCTCTTTGCGCCGTTCAGCTATACGGCCCTGGGCCATCTCCACGGGCCGCAGAAAGTCACGAGCGATACCATCCGCTATGCCGGCAGCCTGCTCAAATACTCGTTCGGCGAAGCGCGCCAGCATAAAGGCGCCGTCATCGCCGACATCGGGCCCGACGGGAAAGTGGACCTGGCCTTCCGGGATTTCGTGCCGCGCCACGACGTGCGCATCGTCAGCGGAACCTTCGAGGCCATCATGGCGGCCGATGACGACAGGCCGGACGACTTCATCCTGGTCCGCCTCGACGACAGCCAGCCCATCCTCGACGGCATGGCCCGCCTGCGGCGCAAATACCCCAATGCCATGGCGATGGAAATGCCCAACCGCAATACCCGGGCCGCAGGACAGCGCGATTTCGACGTACAGCAGGTGACGGAACAGGAACTGTTCACCAGCTTCGCCCAGGCCATGCGGCCGGACCAGCCCCTGACCGAAGCCGAGCAGGACTGCGTCCGCACCTTGTGGGATGAATTAGAAAAGGGAGGCAGCCTGTTATGATTCCTATTTACTTAGAAATGAAGGCCTTTGGCCCCTATGCCGGTCAGGAAATCGTCGACTTCCGCGAACTGGGCGACCACAAACTCTTCCTCATCTATGGACCGACGGGTTCCGGCAAGACGACCATCCTCGATGCCATGTGCTACGCCCTCTACGGCAGTACCAGCGGCGACAGCCGCACTGGCGCCCACATGCGCAGCGAGTACGCGTCGCCTCAGGAAGCGACGGCCGTGTCCTTCCGCTTTGCCATCGGCCGGAAATACTACCGCATCGACCGCAGCCCGGAACAGGAAATCGCCAAGAAGCGCGGCACGGGCCTGAAGAAAGCCGCGGCCCACGCGGCCTTATATGAAACGGACGAAGATGGGGCCCAGGAACAGCTCGTAGCCGCCAAGAACGTGACGGCTGCCGTCGAAAGGCTGCTGGGCTTCAAGGCCGACCAGTTCCGCCAGGTCGTCCTCCTGCCGCAGGGCGACTTCCGCAAGCTCCTCCTGGCCGGTTCCAGTGAGCGCCAGCAGATCATGCAGACCCTCTACCACACCCAGCGCTACGCGCGGCTCCAGGAGCTGGCCAAAGCCCGCCACGACGCCCTGGCCGGCCAGTATGAGCAGGTACGCCAGCGGCGGGAACAGTGCCTGGCCGACCTGGGCATCGCCAGCGAAGAAGAGCTGCCGGATAAAGAGAAAGCCTGGCAGGATAAAAGCGCCGCCGTCGATGCACAGTGGCACGAGACTGAAACCAGGCGCCAGACCTGCCAGTCTGCCTTCCAGGCCGCCCAAACCTTGGAAAATCACTGGCTCCTGCGGGAACAGAAGCGCCGGGAAGCGGCGCAGCTCCAGGACCAGGCCGGCCAGTTCCAGGAAAAACGGGATACCATCGCCATCCTGCGCCAGGCTGAAATCCTGGCCGAACCGTGCCGTCACCTCGACGGCCTGGAAAAAGAGGGCAAAGAGGCTCATAAGGCCGCTGAAAAGGCGCGCAGATTGGCCGAGAAGGACCTGGCTGAAGCCCAGCGGCAGCTGGCGGCCCTTTCGGCCCGTGAGAGCGGCTATAAGGCAGCCTGCGAAGAACGGGTCCAGCTGACGGGCCTGCAGGAAAAAGCCGGCTCCTACCGGGACTGCTGCCTGGAAGAAGAACGGTGCCGCAAGGCGGCAGGCGAAGCCGAACGGCGCTGGGACCAGGTGCGGCAGAAAAAGGAAGCAGAAAAACAGGCCCTCGACAAGGCCCGGGAAGCCGTCGCCGGCCTGGCCGAACAGGCCGTAGCGGCGGAACAGGCCAAAGCCCGCTGGCAGGCCCTGAGCGACCGGCTCCAGCGCGAAGGCCAGGCCGCTTCCCTGGAAGAACAGCTGAAAGAGGCCGGGAAACAATGGCAGCACAGTCAGAACTTCCTGGAAAAAGCCGCCGCCAAGGCACGGGATGAACGCGTGGCCTATGAAAGTATCCGGGCCCTGTTCCTGCAGGCCCAGGCCGCCGTCCTGGCGTCGGAACTGGAAGAAGGGAAACCCTGTCCGGTCTGCGGCTCGGCGGCCCATCCCATGCCGGCCGTGCGCCCGGATTCCCTGCCGGAACGGCGCGACGTCGAACAGCACCAGAAACGGGCCGACGCCAGCGAAGCCAAGCGCCAGCAGTGGGAAGTGACGGCCAAAGCCGACGAGACCCGCCATCAGGCTTTGAAAGAGCAGTACGACGCCCTGCGCCGCCAGTACCCTCAGGACGGGACCCTGGCCGACTGGCAGGACAAGGCCGAACAGGCCCGGAAATCCATGGAAGGCCTGCAGCAGCAGTTACAGGCCGGTGAAGCCCTCAAAAAGGCCGTCGCCGCCGGCCAGGCCCGGCTGAGCCGCTGGGAAAAGGACGAAGAAGCGGCCCGGACGGCAGCCGAACAGGCGCGGACCCTTGCGGCCAAGGCGGCCGAAACGAAGGCCCGCCTGGAAGCGGACCTGCCCGAAGCCTACCGTGACCTGAAGGCCCTGCAGCAGCGCCTGGATGCCTTGGGCAAGGCCGTTGCAGCCTACGAAAAGGACTTGCAGCAGTACCGCGACGCCGTCGTCGCCGGCGAACGCCAGGCTGCCAAGCAGCAGCAGGAAGCGCAGAACTGGCAGCACCAGGTCGAAGTGCTGCGGGACCGCTTCAGCCAGGGGGTCCAGGCCCTGCGGGACCGCGTCGTGGCCGCCGGCTTTGAAAGCGTCAAGGCCTGCCGGGCCATGCAGGCTGCAGTCGGCCAGATCCCGGAACTGGAAGCGGCCGTCCGCCAGTACGACACCCGGGTCCAGCAGGTACAGGGCCAGCTGGACCAGGAAGAAAAGGCCATCGGCAGCCAGCCCCGGCCCGACGTGGTAGCAGTCCGCACGGCGCTGGATAAAACCGAAAAAGCCAGCCAGGCCCTGGGCGAAGAAAAGGGCAGCCTGGCCGCACAGTACCGGCGCTGGCAGCAGGGAAAAGCGGCCCTGGCCGCCCTGCAGCAGGAAGGCCGGGACCTGACCGAAGCTTATAAGACCGTCGGCGCCGTCTACGAACTCATCGCCGGCAAACAGACGGGCATCAATTTTGAACGCTACGTCCTCGGCGCCCTCCTCGATGAAGTCCTGGCCGCCGCCAACGGCCGCCTGCAGGGCATGAGCCGTCAGCGCTACAGCCTGCAGCGTTCCCGGTCGTGGGACGACAAGCGGGTCAAACAGATCGGCCTGGACATCGAAGTCTACGACAACTATACGGGCTATGCCCGGCCGGCCAACACCCTGTCCGGCGGCGAGACCTTCCTTGCCTCCCTCTCCCTGGCCCTGGGCCTGGCCGACGTCGTCCAGGCTTATTCCGGCGGCATCCACCTGGATACGATGTTCATCGACGAAGGCTTCGGCACCCTCGACGGGGAAACCCTGGATTATGCCCTGAAGACCCTGGCGTCCCTGCGCAGCGGCGGCCGCCTGGTCGGCATCATTTCCCACGTGCCGGAACTGAAGGAACGCATCGACGCCCGCCTGGCCGTCCACAAGACCGACCGGGGCAGTACGTCGTCCTTTGAGTTTGCCTGAGCGCCGCGATTAGTATATAATACAATTATAACGAATTGAGAGGGGGAGCAACGTGTCTATTCAAAAAGTACGCGACTATTTTGCCCAGTGGGGGATGGCAGACCGGGTCATGGAACTCGACCAGTCCAGTGCGACCGTCGAAGAAGCAGCCGCAGCCCTTCATACGGAAGGCCGGCGCATTGCCAAGTCCATGTCTTTCCTCATCGGCGACCATCCGATCCTGGTCCTTTTCGCCGGTGATGCCCGCGTGGACAACCATAAGTTCAAAGAACGGTTCCACAAGAAAGCGACCATGATCAAGGCCGGTGACGTGGAACGGTTCATCGGCCATCCCGTCGGCGGCGTCTGTCCTTTCGCCATCAACGAAGGCGTCGACGTCTTCCTGGACGAATCGCTCAAGCGCTTTCAGACCGTCTTTCCGGCCTGCGGCACCGCCAACAGTGCCATCGAACTGACTCTGCCCGAACTGGAAACCTATTCCCATGCCAGGGAATGGGTCGACGTATCCAAGGGCTGGCAGGAAGAGAACCAATAAATAAAAAGGGGGTAGTACTATGCAATTCACCTTTAAGCACACCAATTTCAACGTTTTGAATCTCCAGCGCAGCATGGACTTCTACAAAGAAGCCCTGGGCCTGACCGAAGTCAGCCGCATCGAGAACCCGGATTTCACCATCGTCTATCTCGGCGACGGCGTGTCCGACTTCCAGCTGGAACTGACCTGTCTCAAAGACCGCAAGGAACCGTATAACCTCGGCGAAAACGAATTCCACACGGCCTTTGCCGTCAAGGATATGGATGCGGCCCTGGCCAAGCACAAAGACATGGGCTGCGTCGTCTATGAGAACCCGGCCATGGGCATTTATTTCATCGTCGACCCCGACGGCTACTGGCTGGAAATCATTCCGGAGCGCTAAGCCATGAAGAAAGAATATACCCAGCGGACAGCCCGCCTCATCGGCCAGGATAAGGTGGACGAATTAGATACGAAAAAGGTCCTCATCTTCGGCGTCGGCGGCGTCGGTTCAGCCGTCGTCGAAGCCCTGGGTCGGGCCGGCGTGGGCCATCTCATCCTGGTCGATGCCGACGTCTTCGACCCGTCCAATGTCAACCGTCAGCTGGGGGCGACGGTCCAGACCATTGGCCGGCCGAAGGTCGAAGTCATGAAGGAACGCCTCTTGTCCATCAATCCCGACATCGACGTCGAGACCCATGCGACGTTCTATCTGCCTGAAAGCCATCAGGGCTTCATCGCCCATTCCGGGGCCGATTACGTCGTCGATGCCGTCGATACGATGAGCGCCAAGATCGCCATCATCGACGAAGCCTATCACAGCGGCATCCCCGTCGTGTCCTCCATGGGGGCCGGGAATAAGCTCCATCCGGAATATTTCCAGCTCGATTACATCGAAAAGACCAGCGTCGATCCCCTGGCCAAGATCATGCGCCGGGAACTGAAGAAGCGCCGTATCCGCCGCATCAAGGTGGCCTATTCGACGGAAGTCCCCCATAAGCCTTTCACCGACAGCGACGAAGTACGCCCCAGTCCGGGCAGCATTTCCTTTGTCCCGTCGACGGCGGGCATGATCCTGGCCGGTGCCGTCGTGCGCGACCTCCTGGGGTTGGACTGAGCTCGAAGGAGAAAGAAAATTTTTGCTAGTTATGCACAAGGGCTGCGTCTATAAAAGCGCAGCTCTTGTGTTGTCTTTTCAAGGCCTGCCAGCCATTTTGATAAAAACTAACCTTAACTTGTCCACAACATGATGGAGTATGTACACGTTGACATTCGCTACTATATATAGTATCATAGGGCATGTGAAAAACGGACCCCGTACCATATATCTTGTAGCAGGTATGGGAAAATGTACAATTTGTATACTATATACTGTGGAGGTAGACATATGTTAGAAGTAATCAAGCGCAATGGAGAACGAGTGCCCTTCAATCGAGATAAGATCACCGTAGCGATTGAAAAGGCCATGAACAGCAGCAGCGGTATTTACGAAGAAGGGCAGGCTGCCAAGATTGCCGGTGAAATCGAAGCGTATGCTGCTTCCATCCAGAAGGACCTGACCATTTACGCCATCGAAGATCAGGTCTACTACCGTTTGTTGAAATACAACAATCCGGCTACGGCCAGGGCTTACGAAAACTACAAGACCATCCAGGCCTTCAAGCGCCAGACCAATACGACCGACGACGATGTCTTTGGCCTGCTGAACAACACCAACCTGGAAGTCCTCGACGAAAACTCCAATAAGAACGGCCACGTCGTATCGACGCAGCGCGACCTCATCGCCGGCGAAGTGTCCAAGGACATTGCCCGCCGCAAACTGATCCCGGCCGACATCGTCCAGGCCCATGACAGCGGCGCCATCCATTTCCACGACATGGACTACATCATTCAGCCCATGTTCAACTGCTGTCTCATCAACCTGGAAGACATGCTGGCCAACGGTACGGTCATCAACGGCAAGAAAATCGATACGCCGAAATCCTTCCAGGTCGCCTGCACGGTGACGACGCAGATCATCGCCCAGGTCGCCAGCGGCCAGTACGGCGGCCAGTCCATCAACGGCATCGACCGTATCCTGGCACCGTACGTCCGCAAGTCCTTCAAGAAGTACATGAAAGCCGTCGTCGAAGAACAGCGCGAAGTCTACGGCATCGAACCGGATATGGAAAAGGCCGAAGAAATCGCCTGGAAGCGGACGAAGAAGGAAATCAAGGACGGCATCCAGACCATCCAGTACCAGATCAATACCCTCATGACGACCAACGGCCAGGCGCCGTTCGTCACGCTCTTCATGTATTTCCAGCCGGACTACGAATACGCCAGGGAAGCGGCCCTCATCGACGAAGAATTGCTGCGCCAGCGCATCCAGGGCATCAAGAACGAAGCCAACGTTTACGTCACGCCGGCCTTCCCGAAACTCATTTACGTCCTGGACGAACACAACGTCCGCGAAGGCAGCCCGTACTTCTATTTGACCAAGCTGGCCGCTGAATGTACGGCGAAACGCATGTATCCCGACTATATTTCAGCGAAGAAGATGCGCGAATCCTATGAAGGCAACGTATTCAGCCCCATGGGCTGCCGCTCCTTCCTCAGCCCCTGGAAAGATGAAAAGGGCAACTACCAGTTCGACGGCCGCTTCAACATGGGCGTCGTCTCCCTCAACCTGCCGCAGATCGGCATCCTCGCCGACGGCGACGAAGAAAAATTCTTCCAGATCCTCGACAAGCGCCTGGAACTCTGCAAAAAAGCCCTGCTCCTGCGCGTCGACCTCCTCAAGCGCATCACGTCCGACGTATCGCCTATCCACTGGCAGTACGGCGCCATTGCCCGCCTGAAGCCCGGTGAAACCATTGAAAAATTCATCTACGGCGGCTATGCGACCTTGTCCCTGGGCTACATCGGCATCTACGAAGCGACGGTACTGACCAAGCACTGCTCGCACACGGCGCCGGAAGGCCGGAAATTCGCCATGCGCATCATGGACGACCTCAATGCCCACATTAAGAAGTGGCGGAAGGAAACGAACATCGGCTTCGCCCTCTACGGTACGCCGGCAGAAAACCTGACCAACCTCTTCTGCAAGATCGACAAGGCCCGCTTCGGCTCCATCCCCGACGTCACCGACAAAGGCTACTATACCAACAGCTATCACGTCGACGTCCGCGAACCGATCAACGTCTTCGACAAGTTCTCCTTTGAAGCCGACTTTGAAGACAAATCGACAGGCGGCTGCATCAGCTATGCCGAAATCCCCAACATGACCCATAATATCCCGGCCGTCCTGACCATGGTCCAGTACATCTACGACCACATCACGTACGGCGAATTCAATACCAAACTGGACTACTGCCATGAATGCGGCTTTGACGGCGAAATCATCCTCAACGATGACAACGAATGGGAATGCCCGCGCTGCCACAACAAAGACCGCAACAAATTGACCGTCATCCGCCGGACCTGCGGCTATTTGGGCGAAAATTTCTGGAACGAAGGGCGGACGCAGGAAATCAAGAACCGCGTCCTCCATATCTAAGAGGTGACTTGACTTGCATTATGCACAGATGCGGCAATATGACATTGCCAATGGACCGGGCATCCGCTCGACGATTTTCGTCACCGGCTGCTCGCGCCACTGCTTCAACTGTTTCAACCCGGAATACCAGGACCCCAGGGCCGGACAGGAATGGACGGACAAGGAAATGGAACAGCTCCTGTCCTGGCTCAGCGCCCCGACCAACAGCGGCCTGACCCTCCTGGGCGGGGAACCCATGGAAAACACCGACGGCCTGACACAGATCGTCCAAAACGTCAAACAGGCCATGCCCGATAAATCGGTCTGGGTCTACTCGGGCTTCACCTATGACGAAATCATCCAGGACCCGCAGAAAAAAGCTCTCTTAGACGTCTGTGACGTCCTCGTCGACGGCCCCTTCGTCGACGACCTGAAAGACCCGGGCCTCTACTTCCGCGGTTCCTCGAACCAGCGCGTCATCGACCTCAAAGCGACAAGAACCAGCGGCCAGATCACCCTGGTATGGCCCGACGGCCGCTGATGACAAATAATTAATAAAAATTATCCGTTGATATTATTTACAGGAGGAGCCTTACCTGATATAATAACTGTAGGGGCGACCACGTGGGGCGCCCGCTATGAATCATGGTGAATAGGTTTGCCACAGGTAGTGGCTAGTGGCTAGTGGCTAGTGGCTAGTGGCTAGTGGCTAGTGGCTAGTGGCTAGTGGCTAGTGGCTAGTGGCTAGTGGCTAGTGACCTGTAGGGGCGCCACGAATAATGGTGAATAGCGCGGTCCGTATCCGTAGGGGCCGTCCCAAAGGGCGGCCCGCCTGAATAAATGGTGAATAGGTTTGCCACAGGCCGCAGTTCGCAGGCCGCCGCGGTCCATTGGATCGCACTGCAAACTACAAACTACAAACTCAAAAGGAGGGCTTCTCATGGTTGTTGAATCGGTGAAAAAAGTTAAGAATATCGTCTCTGAAGTCTTTAAAGGCTATGCCAGCAATTCCAGCGGCGGCTGCTGCGGCGTATCCCTTCCACCGGAAGAACAGCGCCAGCTCAAACGCTTGAAGGAAGGGGCCCAGGCCGAAAAGAAAGATTGACAGGGGCTGTGAAAACGGCTACACTAAGGATATAAGAACAAGACGCACGACGGGGACACCACCTAAGGTGTCAGACGTCGTGCGTTTTTATTTTGCAACGAGGGGTGTATACCATGCAGTTAGTATTGAACGGAAAGAAAATGAATTGTCCCTGTGACCACCTGGAAGACCTGAAAGCCGCCTACGGCAGCGGTCAGGAAATCACCATCGTCAACGGCTTTGCCACGACAGAGAACCTGGCCCTGAAAGAGGGCGATGAAATCTATTTCATCCCCAAAGACCGCCTGCCGCCGAAAGAAGCCCTGGAAGGCATGATGTGTTCCCGCCATACGCCGAAAGTCCACCAGAAAGTCAGCGCCGGCCGCGTCGCCATCTGCGGCCTCGGCGGCCTGGGGTCCAACGCCGCCGTCTACCTGGCCCGGACCGGTGTCGGCCATCTGCACCTCATCGACTTCGATACCGTCGATGCCAGCAACCTCAACCGCCAGTCCTACATGGTCCGCGACCTGGGCCAGCGCAAGACCGACGCCCTGGCCCGGCAGATTGCCGACATCAATCCCTTCATCGACGTCCGCACGGACTTCGTCCGCCTCACCGAAGACAACGTGCCGACCATCCTGAAAGACGACCAGGTCATCTGCGAAGCCTTCGACAATCCCGATGCCAAGACCATGCTCGTCCACACCATCCTGGAACAATGTCCCGATAAATATATCGTCTCCGCCTCGGGTATGGCCGGCTACGGCGACAGCAACGCCATCGAAACAAAAAAAATCACCAGCCACTTCTACATCTGCGGCGACCAGACAAGGAACGCCAAACCCGGCCGCGGCCTCATGGCCCCTAGAGTCGCCATCTGCGCCGGCCACGAAGCCAATTTGATCCTAAAACTCCTGGTCGACGTCTTATAAATGCCTCTCCTCATAGGAGAGGTGGCCCGCAGGGCCGGAGAGGTTTATTTGTAGTACGGAGCTGGAATAAGCAATAGAATAGGACACATAGTTTTCACAGAACCGATTTGATGATAGAATAAACATAGTGTGAAGCCTCTTTAAATAGGGGGGGATAGCTATATTTTGGCGAAACGTGCTTTATGTTTTTTGGTGGACAAATATTCTGCAAAGAAATCAAATAAATTTTGAATACCGGCAAGAGCGAAATGGCGCAAATAAAGGAATCCATTACTGTCTTTCCCGCACGAGCGGGGGTGATCCCGAGGATGCTTCCTCGCAGGTTGCACACGCTATATCCTTCCCGCATAAGCGGGGCACAATTTAAAGAGGCTGCCGCATTATGCAGGTGTTTGCTTAATGCGGCAGCTTCTTTTGGTATCCGGTGTATCTCCGACTCAGATGCGGCGTTCCGCCGCGACAGACTCAAACTAACAACGACGCTTCGGGATACCCTCAGCGCGTAGCGGGCCGCCCGCTGTTGCCATTCGTCCAGGTAACCGTCCTGTACCTGACGTGTTAGCATGTTTTGGGCGGCCCCTACGATAGCCCCGATTGGGGGCTTTTCTTTACGAGCTGAAGGTCACCCGAAGCGAACGGCGGACTGCGAACGGCAGGGGCGGCGGCTCCAATCTACATTAATGGTTCCTTAAATATTTTGGATTTGGTTCAAAAATGATTAGAAAAGGATTAAGTTTTCCAGAACCGTCCTTTTTCTGTTGTATCATGGAGATATGGATATATCTGCTCGTTCTGTTTCATATTATAATAAAGAAAAGAATGGTGAAGCTGTTGACATAGGATTCACGGCGGGACGCCCGCCACTGCTGTCCGTTCTGGCAGCCGCCCTGCACCTCCCGATAGTCGGTACCTGGCGGACCAGAAAGGCTCTGGGCGTCCCCTACGGTATCGCATACAGGCGATGGGAGAGAAAGAGGTCACAGATTGCAAAAAAAATACACGGCCAACGACCTTGTGCGTAGGGGCCGACCTTTAACCTCTCAGACCGCCTTTGGCGGCCAACTCCCCTATAAAGGGAGCCTTGTGCGGCCCGTTGCGAGATTTCATCACAGCCTTTTCGAGTATAATGGCAGGTTTTTACGAGCCACGAGCCACGAACAACGAGCCACGATCGTTGCCACGAGCCGAGGGTTACTCAAGGCGGCCTGTGGGGCCGTCGGATTCCCACTTGATGAACTAGAAGAAAAAAAGCTTGACAAGGCCTGTCTAAATCTGTAAAATAAATAAGTAAGCTTTTCACTTGGACTCCATTAGCCCCGGAGAAAGAGCACCAAAAGCTTGGTCAGTTAGTTAAATTCAGGGAGGAATCACACAGCATGAAAACTACATTTATGGCCAATGCAGGCAACATCGAACGCAAATGGTTTGTTGTTGATGCTGAAGGCCAGACATTAGGCCGTCTTGCTGCCGAAGTAGCTAAAGTTCTTCGGGGAAAACATAAACCTACTTTTACCCCGCATGTTGATACAGGCGATTATGTAATCGTAGTAAACGCAGCAAAGGTTAAATTAACAGGTAAAAAATTAATCCAGAAAACCTATTTCCATCATTCCGGTTATCCCGGTGGAGCTAAATTCACTCAGGCCGGCCACATGCTCGAAGCACGTCCGGAACGCGTTGTTGAAATGGCAGTTCGCGGTATGCTCCCGAAAAATAAATTGGGTGAACAGATGTATCGTAAACTGAACGTTTATGCAGGTGCTGAACATCCGCATCAGGCTCAGAAACCTGAAGTTTTGAAGTTAAACATTCGCTAATTAATACCGGGAGGAAGATTTCATGGCAGTAGCACAGTACTACGGCACTGGCCGTAGAAAGACATCCGTTGCTAGAGTTCGTCTGGTTCCGGGTCAGGGTAAAATCACAGTCAACAAAAAAGAATTGAACGAATATTTCGGTCGTAAAACACTGGAATTGGTTATTAAACAGCCGCTCGTACTCACAGGCGTAACTGAACAGTACGACGTCATCGCTGACGTTAAGGGTGGCGGCCCGTCCGGCCAGGCCGGCGCAATCCGTCACGGCATCAGCCGTGCCCTTTTGGAAGTCGACGGCGATTTCCGTCAGGCTCTCAAAAAAGCTGGTTTCCTCACACGCGACCCGCGTGAAAAAGAACGCCGTAAATACGGCCTCAAGAAAGCTCGTAAAGCTTCCCAGTTCTCGAAACGTTAATATACGCGTATATTTCCACAAACCTATGCAACAGACAAACCGCATGAACAAGCCGTTCGTGCGGTTTTCTTTTTGGCTGAATATCAATTAACTTTGCATAAATTCGAGTACGTGAGAGGCTGTAATATGCGTACAATATGCGCGTAATATGCAAATTATAGGCGGTTCACGGCCTCGATGAGCTGGGAGAGTGTCTTGTGGGTATAGACGCGGTCGGTGATGTCCTGGGAGCGGTGGCCCAAGATGAGCTGTATGATCTTCTTGTCGACATCGGCGTTGGCCAGGAGCGTCGCGCAGGTGTGCCGGCAGTCGTGGGGCAGGTGGTTCATCGGAGTCAGTACGGGCGATCGCTTCCAGAAGTGGTCGCGCAGCCTGTCATAATTTCCGACAGGTCGGCCGTCGGGGTCGATGACCAGGTACTCGTTTTTCGGGTCGTACATGGCGGCGATGAAGGGCTTGATCTTGTCGGCCAGGGGGATGACCCGGTTCCGGCCGGCCGCCGTCTTCATGCCAGCCCGGAGATAGTTGTCGACCAGGTGTACGTTTTCCGTTCTGGCCCGCAAGAGCTCCGTCGGGCGCAGACCCGTATAGATGTAGATGAGGGCCAGGCGGGCGCCGGCGTCGTCGGTGTGCTGCCACAGCGTCTTGATTTCCGCCGGAGTAAAGGGCTTATGCAGCCGTGACTGCTGCTCTGCCGGCAGGTCGGTCATTTTGGCGTAGTTCGTCACGGCGATCTCCAGGCGGGCGGCGTACTGGTAGAGCTGACTGCAAAACAAGCGGATATTCTTTTTCGTGCTGTAGCCCTTCTGACAGCCGTCAATGACCCGCTGGATGTCATCGGACCGCAGGTCGACGAAGATGCGGTCGTGGAGACGCTCACAGTATTTGTAGGCGGACCGGTAGCCGTTCGGGATGTCTTTATGAACCCGGGTATATTTCCAGTTGCTCCATTTTTGATAGAGGTCGGCAAATGTGATTTTCCGAGCCTCTATGTCATAGGGCTTTTGATTGTAGTCGTTCAGGCAGGACAGCGCTTCTTTGCGTGTTGCAAAATAACCGAGGTACTGATAGAGCTGTTTCCCATCGTCTGACCATCCAGCCGTGATGCGGGCGGCAAAGGGACGTCGGCGTTTACCGCCCATTTTGATTACGGAGCCGTAGCCCGTGGGAAGTTTCATAATAATCGCCTCCATGATGAATAGAAAATTATATATAGCAAACTAATGTTCCTGAAATAGTGCGATAAAAAAGGAATGTGAAGAATATTCATATTCCTTTTTTTATTTATATATGCGTAATAAGGCCATGGCCATGATGATTTATAATAGATTTATGCCTTATATTGTATAAAGTTAGAATGACTTTTCGTATGTCATGACGACCCGGCCATTCTTATACAGGTTCTTGGCATTGGCCCGGACCTCTAAGACCTGGTTGTTCGGGTCCAGGTATAGGAATGATTTGACGGGCGTCGTTTCGATGACGAATACTTTTTCGTCGGCGGTATCATGTTTGCCATTTTCGTAGCTATGGACCCCGTCGAAAAGGTGATCCTGAATGCCGACCTTATGGAAGATGTCCAGGATGCCAGCCGCCCGGGCTTCATCGACGCCGGTCCCCTCGGCGATCTGTTGCACGGCGAGCTTGTGGTGGTCGCTGGCCTTTTCCGGATTGGCTTCCTTTTCGGCCTTATCGCTTGCCTGTTGCACTTTCTGGCTGGCTGTCGGAGCTGGCGGGTCGATGGTCGCACCGACGGCTCCGATGACGAAAACGGCAGCCAGGCATAAGAGCCCGCGTTTCTTCCCATAAGGCGGGGCCAGGAACGGGGCGAATTTTTCCGGATCCTTTTTAGCCAGGATGTACCAGGCGATAATACAGATAATCAATAAACCAACAGCTGCTTGCATACGATTCCCTTCTTTCTGCGATTAGAACTGCTTTCTAACTTCAATGACTTTTCCTACAATATGGACTAAATTCGTTTCTTCTCCGGCAAACACGCGAGGCGGATAATTGGGATTGGCTGCTTCCAGGATAATCATATGATCCTGTTTCCGGACCCGCTTTAACGTTCCTTCATCTCCGTTTATGGTAACGACTGCCAGCTCCCCGTTCTCGACCTCTGGCTGGATGCGAACGATTGCAATATCCCCGTCGAATATTCCCAGGCCAGTCATGGAATCGCCTTTACAATGAAAGGCCCTTACATCTCCATGGGTACAATCATCAATATATACATACCCGTCAAGATATTCATAAGCGAAACCATTTGGGCCACAGGTTACCGTACCAATAATCGGGATTTTCCGGGCTTCAGCTGGCGGGGCTATTTCATTGGATAAGGGATAATCAGACATTCCCATGATATAGTCAGCCGACACATGGAACAGGTGGGATAATTCATTCAACTTCCTTACAGGACGGCTTTCGCCCGTCTCATATTTGACGTAAGCGGTCCGGCTGATCCCCAGCTTTTGGGCAACTTCACCTTGTGATAGCTTTTCCCTTTCTCTTAGTTTTCTCAGTCTTATCGCTGTCGTGTTCATCTTCTTCACTCCCTGTCTATGTATATATTATATGTGAAAAACATTCACTTGAAAACATGTGAATAAAAGTTACAAAAAGCTATTGACATGTGAGCAAAAGTTGTGTAAAATACAGTTATGAAGTGAATGAACTTCACAGGGAGGTGAAACAATGAACCGTTTGAAAGAGCTTAGAATGAAACGGAATTGGACTCAAGAACAACTCGCTGAAAAAATGGGAGTAACCCGTACAGCGGTGGTGAAGTGGGAAACAGGAAAAGCCTACCCCACAACGGAAAAGCTGATTGAGCTGGCCCGTATCTTTAAATGTCGAGTCGACAATTTATTGCGCGACAAAGTGTGAAGTTAAATAACAGGAGGCAAAAAGATGACAAATAAAGACGTACAGGAAGCGGCAAACACGATCATTCGGTATTGCCGGGAATATTCCAAAGAAAAAAGCGCTTGTGTTGATTGTGTGGTTAAAGATTTCTGTAATGGAGTTGCCGCAAGAAAGGCTCCGAGCGAATTACTGACATATATCGACGATGATGTCATGAAAACGCGCAAAATCGAAGCGCTGAGCAATCTGGCCGACGCATTGCGTCAAGGTGAAACCGATGTAGCCTTTACGCTGCTGACGGCTAACGTGGTCCTTATCATGAAAGCCCCGGGATTCAAACGCATCGTTACCGTTTCTGACGACATTAATACGATGCTGATGGAAGTCTTGCAGGCGGTCAATGATTGGAAGTGATACAGATGAAAATCACTGTAAAGGAAGCGGCCCACATCTTGGAGCGTAGCGAGCAGTTCGTTCGCATCGGCCTGCAACGGAACCTGCTTCCGTTCGGGTTCGCGATGAAACGCAGCGGGGCTCGGAAATTCGACTATTTCATCAATCCAGCGCAGTTCGCCGCCTACTGTGGCGTGACGCTGGCCGATCTGGAAGGGAGGTTAAAAGCATGAAAGTCATGAATATCTATGATGAACCCAAAAAGCACCGTATTCCGAATCGCGGCCCTCTGTTCGGGGCTAAGAGCTTCCTGGCCATTACCGTACTGGCCTGCGGCATCGGGCTTTACACCGGCCTGGGCATGGCGGCGGGTGAAACCGTCAAAGCCGACGACGTGCAGGTTGTCACTGTCGAAAAGAATCAGACCGTCTGGGACGTAGCCCGGCCGATTGCCGACGCCGAAGGGGTTGACATCCGGGAAGTGGTCTATCAGATCAGAATTAACAACAATTTGGACAATGATTGCACCGTTCACCCCGGTCAGCAGCTCGTCATTCGCTTCTGACCCCATTGTATTTTATGAGGAGGTGGAAACCATGAGAGACAAGTTCACGGAATGGCTCGTTCATTCCCGCCATGTGGCCGGAATGACCCAGGAAGAGGCGGCCGAACGCATCGGCATCGCCCGGCGCACGCTGGCCGGCTATGAAGCCGGCAGTACCCCCGACGATGACGTCGTGGCCTGCATCGTGCAGGTCTACGATGACTATAAGTTAGGGTATGCCTACCTGGTAGAGCGTACCCTAACAGGGAAGCTCATCCTGCCAGATATCCAGACGGTCGGGGTTGCCAGCGGGGCGATCACCCTGCACATACAGTTAGGCAAGATGGCGCGAGCCTACGAAAAGCTCGAAACCATCTGCGCCGACGACATCATCAGCCGGGAAGAACTGCCGAGTTACTGCCGGTGCATGAATGAGCTCGACAACCTCATCGCCGCCGCCGTCGGGATGAAGATCACCGACATCCGGCCACAAAAAAAGAGCCCCACGGCAAAGCCGCGAGGCTCCAAACCCAGGAAGGTTTGAAAAAAGATGACACCTATATTATAGCACAGAACAAGGATGATGAACATGAAAAAAGAAGACATGATTGCGCAAAAATTAGAGGAACTGAAGGCGGTTACAGAAGGAACTGGCTGCAAGCTGATTATCATGACAGCTAATGATAATAGCCACAAGGCTACCGTTCTGCTAAATGGGAATGCCTTTGATTTGATTAACATGACGGCATCGCTTCTTGAAAAGATTGCGCTCGATACCGGGTGCAGCCGGGAAGAATTGCTCATCGCCCTTTTGATGGGAGGTGACCACCATGGATGCTAAATTAATCATGACCGTCCAGGACGGTACGAACCGCGACGCCTGGCTGAAACTCCGTACCATGGGTATCGGGGGCAGCGACGCCGGCACGATCGTCGGCGACAACCCTTGGAAGAGCCCATATGCCTTATGGCTCGAAAAGACGGGCCAGCTGGTTCCGGAAGACATCAGCGGCACAGACCCGGTCTACTGGGGCACGACCCTGGAAGACATCGTCGCCAGGGAATTTACCAAACGCACGGGCAAGCGGGTCCGCCGCTGCGGCACGATGCAGAGTAACGACGTGCCGTGGATGCTGGCCAACGTCGACCGCCTGGTCATCGGCGAAAAAGCGGGCCTGGAATGCAAGACGACCAACGCATTCAATATCAATGCCTGGCAGGACGACGGCCTGCCGAACGCGTATTACTGGCAGTGCCAGCACTACATGATGGTAACGGGTCTTCCAGCCTGGTACATCGCCGTACTCATTGGCGGGCAGCATTACGATTATAAATGCATACCCCGGAATGACGATGACATCGATTACCTGGCTCAAAAGGAAGAAGAATTCTGGGACATGGTGCAGACGATGACGCCTCCCCCCATCGATGGGAGCCGCTCGACGACGGATGCCATCCAAGACCAATACCCCGGCGGCCAGACCGAGCCGGTCGAGCTACCCCAGGAAGCGGCCGACGCCCTGGCCCTCATCGACAACGCCAAGGCCGAACGGAAACGCCTCGACGACGTCATCACAACCCAGGAGAACATCATCAAGTGCCTCATGGGGGATGATGAGATCGCCACCATCGGCGACCGGAAGGTCACCTGGAAGAACCAGAAAGGCCGCATCACGGTCGACACGAAGAAGTTAAAGAAGGAATTCCCGGACGTCTACGAAGCCTGCATGAAGCAGGGCAAGCCGACACGGCGGTTCCTGGTATAAATCGAAGGGAGATATTGTAATGGCAACTACAAAAGGAGGCCTGGCCGCTGCCAAGAAAGCGGCCCCGGCAGCAGCATCGCCGATGAAGAACATGCAGGATCTGATTATTTCCATGAAGAGCCAGATTGAAGCAGCTCTTCCGTCAGTCATCACGGGTGAACGGTTCGCCCGCATGGTCCTGACGGCCATGAGTAACACGCCGAAACTGGCATCCTGCACGCCCAAGTCTTTCCTGGGCGCTATGATGCAGGCGGCACAGCTCGGGCTTGAACCGAATACGCCGATGGGGGAAGCCTATCTCATCCCCTTCATGAACCATGGTACGCTCGAATGCCAATTCCAAATCGGGTACAAGGGTATGATTTCCCTGGCCCATCGCAGTGGCCTGTATGTACAGGCTCATGAGGTCCACGAAAACGACGAATTCGATGTCGAATACGGCTTAGATCCGAAGCTGGTCCATAAACCCGTATTCAAGGACCGCGGAGCCGTCGTCGCCTACTATGGCGTATGGAAAGACAAAGACGGGAATTTCGGGTTCGAGGTCATGAACAAAGAGGACGTGGAAGCCCACGCCAAGAAATATAGTCAAAGCTACGGCAAAGGATTTTCGCCGTGGAAAACAAACTTTGATGAGATGGCCAAGAAGACAGTCATCAAGAAGGCGCTAAAATACGCACCGCTGACGACGGAATTCATCCGCGGCGTTACAGCCGACGGGACCATCAAGACGGCCCTCAGCCAGAACATGGCCGACGTGAAGGATGAAACGGACTATACCGATATCGAGGCCGAACCGGTCCCGGACAACGTCGACCCGGCCACAGGGGAAGTCAAAACCGACAAGACGACGTAGGAACAACAGGACGATGCCATCCTTGAAGCATCGCTCGATATGTAAAAGAACGATGGGCCAGCGGCTTTACCCGTTGGCCCACATATGAGGTAACTATGAGCACAGAAAATAAACGTTTCTATTGGATTAAGCTACGAGAAAACTTCTTCCAGCAGGAAACCATAGACTGGCTAATGGAACAAGAAAACGGAAGTGCCTACATCGTTCTATATCTTAAAATGTGCTTGATGACGGCAAATACCGCCGGAGAGCTCATCAGAACCATTGGAGATATGACGATCCCTTACGAGCCGAAAAAAATTTCCCAGAAAACAGGCTTTGACATTGACACGGTGAACGTCGCATTATCCCTTTTCAAGCATTTAGGACTTATCGAAGAAACACAGGAAGGAATACCCGTCATGCCAGAAGTCAAGAATATGGTTGGCAGTGAATCAGAATCAGCCGCACGAGTCCGCAAGTATCGCAAGAAGAAAAAGGCGTTACAAAGTAACACCGATGTAACAAATAAGGCGTTACAAAGTAACGTAGAGATTAGAGATAAGAGTATAGAGTATAGAGATAAGAGTATAGAGTATAGAGATAAGAGTAAAGAGTATAGAGAGGAGAAAGTAGAAAGTAGAAAGAAAGAAACGGGAACATCCGACGACGGCTTGAAAGACGTCATCACTGCTTACAGAAAAAACATCTACCCCATGCCTGGGGAGATGGATCTAGAAAAGCTCAAAGCACTGGTCGACGATTTTGGCAGCGACATCGTCATAAAGGCCATTGATAGGGCTGTCACCCGTAATAAAAGAAGCCTGGCATATATCCACGGCATTCTGAAAAGCTGGCAGGCTGGAGGCTATGACGATGAAAACACGAAGGCACAGCCTCCCAGGAATAGCAAGAAAGCCGCAATTGATACCGTGAACCGCCTGATGGCGGAATACCAAGCCAAGGAAGGAGAGGAGAAAGATGACAACGGAAGTATCGACCCTGCGAGCGATTGGTCTTTTGCAACTGGCGTACAAAAATGATCTCCCGGAGGAACGGCTGCGTTTCTACGTAGAGATGTTAAAAGACATCCCGCCGGCGGCCTTGTCGGCCGGGGTCAAATACTGCATCAACCATTGCGATTTTCTTCCGACAATCTCTGAAATCCGGAGAGCGTCGGAAAAAGTGGCCACACTGGCCATGGGAACCAAGCCCATTGACAGCGCCACGGCCTGGGGCAAGGTCCAGAAGGCCATCGCCGCCGTCGGCTATACCGGCGTGCCGGCATTCGACGACCCGGTGACGCAGCGCGTCGTCGACCGGTTCGGCTGGAAAGAAATCTGCCAGACGCCGACCGATGACACGGCCATCCTGCGGGCCCAGTTCCGCAAAGCCTACGAATCGGAAGCGGCCCATGTGGCCGAGGTGAAGGAATTCGCCGCTTCCGGCGTCCCAGTCAATCAGAAGTACCTGGTCGATGCCGGTCTGGCCGGCGTGAAAGAATTGACCAGCGAAGTAGCCGCCCGGCTGAAGATGCCGGAATGATAGCAGAAAAGGAGAGAGAAAGATGACAAAGACAAGATTATGCCGCCTATGCGGCCAGCCGCTCGAACTCCACGGATCCAGGACGGCCAGGCTGACACTCTGCGATGATTGCCGGGCACGGATCCTGTCCCGATATACATACCGGATCGAACACCACATCACGGGCAAGGAAACCTGCTGCCTGGTGTGCGGGAAGCCTATCCCGAAAGGGTACAACGGCTATACGACCTGCTCACGGGCGTGCAGGACCCTGCTGAATTCTGTCACAGCCAACTACCGGAAGGACAAAGCGGCGAACCAGCTCCGGCAGGATAAGCAGGAACATCCGGAAGCATACCTCCCGCCGAAGCGGGTCCTTAGCCCACTTGGCCGGGCCGAACAGGAAGCCCGTGAACAAGGGGTAACCTATGGCCTGTATATGGCCAGGAAAATCGGAAGGGGCGGGACCATATGAGCACACATTTTGAAATAGAAGGTTTTGGAGAAAGACTGAAAAAAGCCAGGGAAAAAAATAAGATCTCACGTGCTCAAATGGCGCAAAAATTAAATATGACACCACAAGCATATGGCGTGTATGAATTAGGAAAGCGCGAACCGCCTGTATCTAAATTGATTGACATCTGCGAATTTTTACATATTTCGCCCCATGACTTACTAGGATATAAAGCCGGTACGTCAGACGATGGGAAGAGTCAAAAAAGGAGAAAAAAGATGAAAGTTAAAATTGAAATAATTGGTACCAATGATGAATTGGAGACGTTTTTGCATGCCATTACGATAAATCATAGCCAGAAAGAACAATCGGCCGTTAAAACGGCAAATACGAAGAAAAAAGGCCGCCCGAAGAAAGCGGTGAAAGCGGACCCGGAACCAGCCCCGACGGATGACATCCTGGATGATCCGGAAATGGCCGATATCGGAGCACACATTTTCGGAGAGGATGGTCAGAATGAATGATATTTCACGGGCCATGGAAAAGAAACGGGCCGAAAAAGCCAAGCACCGCTATGAAGTCGGTGCCGAAAGCGGGGCGGACTGGGGGCTGACCCTCATCTACCAGGCCCTGCATGATAAGTATGGGTTTGGCCGCAACCGGTTCGCCAAACTCAACGCCGCCTGGGAGCACCTGGACTCGAAAGAACACGGGTTCTCCATCCGCTGGCGGGATGAGCTGTGCGACCATTTCGGGTTCGACCGTTTTCTCAATGAGCGTGACGCTCAGCGCCTGGAACGGCTCATCACAGGCAAGACGAAGGACTGGCGCCTGCGGAAATACGTGACGGACCACGTGGCCGCCTCGGTCATCGTGACGCTGCACTCATTGCGCCACGACTTCAAGTGGGGGGCGAAGCGCTTGCAGAATCTACAGCAGTACATCCACGACAACATCGACGCCGTCCTAAAGAGCCAGGTCCCTATCTGGGAATTCATGAAATGCCTGCACGTTGAATGCGGGATTGATTACCCGGCTCTTACGGCCTATGAAAAGCAGTTCGGACCGGTCGATATTTACTGCGGGAACCGCGGAGAGAGGTAGAAGAGGATGGTAGAAAGAGATATTTATTTCGACGCCTCCGGGCATCCGCTTTTCCCGAAAGGCTTTGACTTTAAAAAGGCGGAACGCATCATGGGGAATTACATGAGGCACTTCGCAAACTCACACTTTACCTTTGCCGAGGTCGCATCCTTGCTGATTCTTGCAGGCACGGGATACGACGGCGGCACGTCGTCTAATCATCTGTGCTTTGTGCTGGGCGTAGACGGCGGCGACCGGGCCACGCTCAAACGGTGGAAAGCGAGGGTAAAGCCATGAAATTTAGACGATTTGAACCAACCGTCGATAAAACAATAGCTGTTGGCGACATTAAATTGGAGCATTACTTGTTCGTGTTCCCGAACGGTTTCGGTGCCAGTGTTATCCGAAACCCTTACAGCTACGGCGGGCCGCAAGGCCTGTATGAATTAGCTGTGCTCCGGAAGCGACGGAAATATTGGGAAATCACGTACAAAACGCCGATTACAAACGACGTCCTGGGAAACCTGAAATACAACGATGTCGTGCAGGCGTTGGAAGACATCAGCCATTTGGCCGATGACTACGATTTGCTTCATGAAAGTTTTGTAGATCACGATGGAAACGTTGTGTTTGTAGATTAAGGAGGAAATATGCAGCCTACTGATAAATGGAACTACTATCTCGACGATGACGATATCACCTGCATGGACTTCTTTGACTCCAAGGAAGCCGCACTCAAAGCTGGGATGGAAGAAGCGAAACGCGAAAGGGCCGACACCATTACCGTTGGCAGGGTAGAAGAATTTGTCCCGGACGTCAGTATATATACGAGCTATCTCGTAGTAGATTTGCAGAACCAGGCTTACGACGACGCCGGGGAATATGCAGAAACCTGGCTGGACGACGTTACTGACAAGGATTTTGATGACCTGGGGAACGTTTTAGATGCAGCCTTTACGCACTGGCTCGACCGGCATCCGGAGTATAAACCCGATTTTTACACGCTTACGGATATGGAAACGTTCAATAAAGGAGGTGATCCGATTGAATAAAGTACAGCTCATGGGCAACCTGGCCCGCGACCCGAAAGTCAGCGTGACCCGGACCGGCAAGACCCTCGTCCGGATGACGGTGGCCTGCTCCGAAACCTACAAGGGGAGGGACGGACAGGCGAAAGAAATGACGTCGTTTGTTCCGGTGACCTGCTGGCCGCCGTCGTCGGATCTGGCGCAGAACCTCTTGAAAGGCGACCGGGTAGCCGTCCTGGGGCGGTTCACGACGAACTCTTACGAAAAGGACGGAACCAAGCACTATTACAGCGAAGTCACGGCGGACTACGTCGGGACTGTGCCGAAAGCCGCTAAAGCCGCCGCGCCGGGCGAATCCTTTGAAGACATGGGAAATACCGCGGAAGACGAAGAGATTCCGTTCTAGGAGGCGCCTATGGTTTATAAATTCATGGTCGACGGCCGTCCGGTGACCAAGAAAAACAGCATGACCAAGACCCGCTATGGGCTCATCCAGTCCAAACAATACAGGGACTATGAGAAGGCGGCCCTGTGTCAGCTGATGACTCAGAAACCACGCGGATTCCGCACGATTGCTTGCGCGGCCCGGATGAACGTCGAATACTACATGCCGAACCGCAAGGGCTGGCCAGACCTGTTCGGTCTGGTCCAGGCGACGGCCGACATTTTAGAGAAAGCCGGCATCGTAGAGGACGACGGATATATCGCCGATGTGGCCTACAGCTGCATCGCAGGCGTCGACCCGGTATGGCCGCGCGCCGAAATCAAAGTCATCCCCATGCCGGACGACAAACTCAACGAACTACATCCCAAGCTTAGAAAAAAGTCAAAAAATGATTGGTGACAATAAGGTATTGGAGGAACCAGAAATGAATAAAACCGATATGATTACCGCTGTTGCAGGAAAAGCCTGCATGACTAAGAAAAATGCTGAAAAAGCAATCAATGCTGTATTCGAAGTTATCAGCGACAGTCTCGCCCAGGGCGATAAAGTCCAAATTATTGGCTTTGGCACCTTTGAAGTCCGCCAGCGTAAAGCCCGCGAAGGCCGCAACCCGCGAACTAACGAACCGATTCAGATTGAAGCTTCCAAGCCCCCGGCTTTCAAAGCGGGCAAGCAGCTAAAAGATTTGGTCAACGGGAAATAAGAGGCCGTCATGGGCAGATGCTACTACTGCCACCGGAACCTGGCCGGGCGCCGCATCCACTATGTGGTGACACCGGCTGGGAACCTGGGCCCGGTCTGTGCCGATGACCGGGAATGTAAACCCAAAGGCATCCCATGCTACGGACATAAGCCCAGGCTTCGACGCTCGCCACGGACGCGGGTTTTGAAGCGGAATCAAGGAGGATAACATGATTAATGATGAAATGGCCAAGATGGCCATAAACACCTTGAAAGAATATTGCAAGAATCTATGTTCTTGTTGCGCCATATATACATCGTGTAGCCAAGCGTCCTGCTGCTTTAAAAGTGTTGATGGGTACAACGACGTTGGTACGATTGAAGATTTACAGAAGTCAACTAAAAAGCCAATTAAATTCAATGAAAAAAAGAAAGAAAGCAAAGCTTTTATGGCGTATTTACTAACCTTACTTGAAAAAGTTACTAAAACCACTCTCAGCGATTACGATAAACTGCATATTAAGATGGACGTAACTAAATATGGGAAAGTGACGATAGATTTAAAAAATAACACGGGAAGAGTAGTTGCACATGGTAGTGCAAGATGCCACCCGAATGACACCTTCGACATTAAAACAGGGGTAAAGATAGCCTCCGAACGGATGATTGAGGAATTAAAAAAGCCATTACATCCCCAAAAAGATGATGCTTATTATTATATTGGGGATTACGGGCCCGAACCTCGGATATGCAATAATGAATTCATCGATCGTTTGAACGATGTAATTGGAAACTGCTTTAATAATAAAGCGATTTTGTTAGAACACGAAAAAGAAATCAAAATGAGAAAAGAAAAGATTTTAGAAATCATAGCAGATTACATGAAGAAAGAATGATTAGCATAGGAGGGAACGCGATGACTGATAGTAAGACGGTAAAATTTGACATCAGGCAGAAAAACAGCGCAGATTTTCAGAAGTACATCAATGAAATATTTTTGCGGGAAGCGGAAAAATATGGACTCCCGATGAACACGGCCAACTCGATAAAGTGGTTCGCAAACGGGAAAATCAAGGTCACATTCGTCGACGACGGCAACAAGACGAACTACATTGGCGTGGCGAAGTGCCATCCAGACGATGCTTTTAATCCGGAAATCGGCATCAAGCTGGCCATCGAAAGAGCGGCCCAGGCGATGCATGCGCCGTTCATTCCGGCAAAAGGCGAAGCTTATTATTACGTTGATGATAAGAATCTCGTCTATAGCACCCTTAATAACAATACCAATAAAGACGCTTTGAATATCGCAGTCGGTAACTGCTTCAGGAAACGTAAAGAGGCGCTTGCCAATAAAGAAGCCATCATGAAACGAATTGAAAAAGTCACGAAGTTGCTGGAAAAATTACGAGATCAAGGGGATGAATGACATGGGCCATTACAAGCAAACGTCGAGCAAAGATAGGAGGTGCGTATTTTGAAAAAAAATAAACTTGTACGACCTATTCTAAAGTGGGTAGGCGGAAAACGACAACTTTTGGAAGAAATAGAGAAAAGACTACCAAAAAGAATTCCCTATTATGTCGAGCCGTTTGTTGGAGGAGGAGCGGTCTTATTTGACAGGCAGCCTCAATATGTACGAATCAACGATTATAACAAAGAGCTGATTAATGTATATAGGGTAGTCAGAGACAACCCAGATGCTTTAATAGCAGAACTCAAGAATCACGAAAAGAAAAATGACGAATCTGGTAGCGAATGGTTCTACTTTGTTCGAGGTATAGATAGAACGCCCGAGTTTGAAAATTTGTCAGATGTCAAGCGTGCTGCACGCATTATTTACCTAAACAAGACTTGTTACAACGGGCTTTTTCGTGTGAATTCTGCTGGACAGCTTAATGTTCCATATGGTCGATATAAACATCCTAATATTGTCAACGAAGTTGGCATTCGTGCACTGCATGGATATTTTTGCAATGCAAATATCGAAATGCGCGAGGGTGATTTTGCGGATTGCTTAATAGACCTACCTAAAGGGGCATTTGTGTATTTAGACCCGCCATATATGCCTATTACTGCAACCTCTGCATTTACTGGCTATACGCAAGGCGGTTTCGGATACGATGAGCAAGTACGCTTACATGATGAATGTGTCAAATTGCGTGAGCAGGGCATACATTTCTTGCAATCAAATAGTGACTGCGAAGAGATTCGAGAGCTATACAAGAGTTTCAAAATTGAAACAGTAGATGCAAAACGCTCTATTAACTCCCGTGGTGACAGACGTGGCACAGTGAAGGAGGTGTTAATTAGTGACTGAGACAATTAGCAAAACAGATAATGCCTGGTTGATGACGAAGTTTGATACTGTCGAATCAGTAGCAATGGTCCTATGTCAAGTTTGAGTACAAATTAAATTGAGGTTTCCCCGGAACCGGAGAAAGTGAGTGATGCAGAGCAATGACCGAACGAGAAGCGCAGATCTTGATTGCAGACCAGCTTGGCCTCAGTGTAGTCTCCATCCCGAACGTCAGCGTACCGATTGGCGGCTGGAATTGGTATGAAGCCGATTTGATTTATTTTCGGCCGAAAAGCGGATATTTGACCGAAGTGGAAATAAAGCTTGACTATCAAGATTTTGTTCATGATTTTGAGAAAAAACACTATCATGACGACCGGGATGTCAAGTATTTCTACTATGCGTTCAGCCACGAGCTATGGGAAAGCCGAAAGACTGATATTTTAAATGTACTGGCCGATAAGAATCCGGATGCCGGTATCATGACGATTCCCACGCCTGCGTTTCCGAACCTTATTATTCGGCGTGCCAGGCCGAGAAAGGGCGTCGATAGATTGACGCCGGAACGGCAAATGAAGTACATGCGCATCGGAGCCTATAAGTGGTGGAAGAGACATTCGGAAGAAGTCATTAGAAGATGCATTGAAAATGAATACAGGAAGGTGACGAGAAATGCGATGGGTAGATGCAAATAAACAGCTTCCGATTCCGAAGCAGCGGGTGCTGGTAGCGATGCACGCCGGCACGAAGTGGGAATTTAAAGCCGTCGGGGTGTTTTGCCAGGATCATTGGCTCGTAGACGGGGAAACCCGTCTCATCCCGATGAAAGAAGTACAGTATTGGGCGCCGATAGCCTCGACGCCGAAGCGATAGAGGTGACAGGATGACAAAACGAACGGTATGGCTGGGCCTCATCATTTACGCCGTCGTATGCATGGCGGCCTTTGTGACGATGCTCGTCATGATCTTTAAATAGGATGGTGAGGCTATGGAGAACTGGTATAAACCAGGGCCGGTACAGTCTCACCAGATGACGGATGAAGAGCGCAAGCACTACGCACCGAAAAGGAAGAAAGCCAGTGACACGCGCTCTGAGTCTGATATCGAGACTTATCAGGCCGACACGATATTCAAGATCCGGAAGCGGATGCATTACACCTGCAAGAAGATTCGCGGGAGGAGGCGGTAAGAAGATGCGGGACATTGTCAAATATTCGTTCTATGGGGCCTGCCTGACGTTCTGGGTGGTCCTCGCGATTACTTTATTGTGTGCAAACCGATAGGAGGCTTATAACGGACATGGGGCGCAAAAACAGACGGCGGAGACGAAAACCGCCATTGATGCCCTGGAGCCGGGAGCCGGAACTAAATCCTGGGACCCTCGTCCCGCACCGGAGCCGCTGCGCGTTTTGCGGGCGGCCCCTTCCTCGTTCCGGCTGGCATTGGTTCCAGGACGAATTCGGGCAAAGGGTCCGGAAGTGCAACGACGAACGAAGCTGTATGAGGAGCCGGAAACAGGCCGCCGAGGAGTCTTTTAGGCGGGCCATTCGGCGCAATGCTTATCACAAGGGCAGCTATTGGATGAAGGAGGACCGGGAAAATGGAAACGAATGATCGCATTGAGCAGGTCAAGGGCCTGCTGCACCGCTATCACCGGACGGCGGTATATATCAAGAACCTCAAAGAGGAGATCGCTGACAAGAAAGCTCAGATAGAAGCCATGCCGGCGCCCAAAGTGCCTGGCTATTCGCCAACCCCGGGAGGCGGGGCGAATAATCTGAGCCCCGAGGAACGGGCCTATTTCGCCAATGAGCGGGCCTTAGAGCGCATTACGGAATTACAGTGCCGCATCAACGAACTGGAGCCGATTCTGCTGCGTGTCGACCGGACACTCGACGCCCTGACCGTTACCGACCGTAATATCATCGTGAGCCGCTGCATCAATCACTACCCCTGGAACGTGACGGCCCGGACGGCCCACTGCTCCCCGAGTTACTGCCGCCGGCGCATCGACCACATCCTCAGCCTGATGGCGGACATGATGCTGGGGCCTGGCGATATCCCCATCTCCATGGAGTTATTCACGCAGGATACACAATGATTGTGGATAACTGAAAAGCTGTGGCACATTCATAGCACTTTTGTAGCACATTCGTAGCACCACATGACAAGCTTTGCGTGCTATAATGACAGTATCGGGGACGGGGACCAGATGCCGCCGTTCGGTCATTGCGCGGTATCAGTCCCGTCTCTACAATGTGCGCTTTGTTCTTAGTGATAGGCAATCTAACGGCGCACAACATGGACGTGGCCGGGTGTACAATAGTAGTGTGTGTCTGTCGCGCTGAACAGGCATACCCCCGGAATCGTCCGACCTGGGATAGTTGGTTGTTAGGTATGTCCGCCATGGGGCCTCCAGGCATCGAGGGTTCGAGTCCTTCCTATCCCCCAATATGAATAGAGAGAGTCGTCTGTTGTGACGGCTCTTTTTTTATACAAGAAAAAGTATACAACGAGTATATAATTAAACGGCTTATTTTAGCCTGAAAGGGGGTGATTCTATGGCAACAACCACATCGGATATTCAGAAGCGCATCAACCGGACAACGGGCGTCAACCGCCGTAAAGTGAACACGACGTCGCGCCGCCGGGCAATCCGTAACACCTATCGTAGAAAATCGAACGGCGGACAGGGAGGCTAAGCAGTATGTTTGAGGTTGCACGAACGGCGAGTAAATTGACAAATAAAGTATTGGTAGGGTTATCCGGCGGGAAAGACAGCGTCGCCACGCTCGACGTCTGTGCCCGCTTCTTTCCGGTCGTGCAGCCTTATTTCATGTATATCGTGAAGGGACTGGAGTTCCAGGAGCGGACCTTGAGATATTACGAAAAGCGGTACGGCGTCCCTATCATCCGCATCCCTCACTTCATGCTGAGTGACTTCATGCGTGATGGCTCGTTCCGCATGCCAGATTATACCGTCCCCAAGATAAAGACCAAGGACATTTACGCATACTTGAGGAACCGCACGGGGATCTATTGGATTGCCGGCGGCGAACGCATGGCCGACAGCATCGTCCGCAATGCGATGATGAAGCGAAGCGGCGCCATAGACCGCAAGCGTGGGCGTATCTACCCATTGGCTTACTGGAATAAGGCGCAGGTACTCAGCTATGTGAAAATGCGCCATTTGCCACTATCCCTGGAGAACCGGGTACTCGGCTTTTCCTTCCGGGGCCTGCAAGGCAGGGAACTGTATAAAATCAAGCAGGCGTTCCCCTCGGATTATGAAAAAATCCGCCGTGTCTTCCCTTTGATAGAAGCGGCGGTCGTGAGGTATGAGCATTATGGCAAATAAGAAACAAATGGAAGCATATGAAATCAAGAAAATAAAGCGCAGCCAAATCAAACTGGCGGCCTACAATCCGAGGACGATTACCGACGAAGCCCGGAAGCGGCTCAAGAAAGGGCTGAAAAAGTTCGGCCTGGTGCAGCCGCTCGTCTGGAATGAAACGACGGGCGTCCTGGTTAGCGGCCATCAACGGCTGTCTATCCTGGATGAAATGTATAAATATCCGGATAACGATTATACCCTGACCGTGTCGGTCGTTCATCTTTCAGAAAAAGACGAAAAGATCTTGAACGTTCAGCTGAACAACCAGTCGATGATGGGTGAATTCGACTATGACGCCCTGCGTGACATGCAGTTCGAGGCGCCCGACCTGGACCAGCTCGGCTTTTCTGACAGCGACCTGGATATCGTATTCGGGGAAAACGGCGGGGAAATCGGGAAATTGGTAGCCGACAGTGAGGAAGCGGAAGAGACGAAAGACACGCTCGACGAAATCAAAGACGAACGCAAGCAGATGAATAAACAAAAAGACGCCGAAAACTCAGCGTCTTTTTATTTTACGGTCATCTGCGAGGACGAATCCCAGCGAACGGCCCTCATGAAGAAAATGGGCGTACCCATTTATGAGGAATTCGTCACGGCAGACAAGCTCAAAAAACTTTAGTCAAGCGTCACGATGCCCATCTCCTCCCATAGCTGATAGAGAATGTCTTCCGTGCAGGGAACATCACAGACGATGGGCTCGATAAGATGGTCATCCACCTCGAACAGATGTAATTTTCCTTTGACTTTGAAGGGCACAATGGGGCGCAGGTTGCGCAGATGCCAGCTATAACCTTTTTGCCCTTTGTCGATGCCATAGAGCTCGACGATACAAAGCGCGTAGCCCCGGGGGAATAGAGGCCCGTCGTTGTACTGGCTGCTACAAATCAGCAGATCGCCCCGGTAGGGCGTCTGCCAGGATCTAAATTCATCGGTCTTGTCGCCGCAGGCAATGTCGACGGCGTAAAACGGGTGCAGCGACAACGCTTTCATAGTTGGCCCCCCTTCTTGGCAGCGTTGACCTCGGCGTAGATAAATCGTTTTATTTCGCCGGAGACTGTGGCGCCTTTTGATTTACAAAGAGCCGCGAACGCCTCTTTGACGGCCTTGTCGATTTTTAGATTGATCAGAACTTTTTCGGCCATAGTATCACCTCGCTATGAAATTTGTACACACTATTATTATATCATAATTAAAGAAAAAGTAAAGAAAAATAATACATAGTAAGGAGGGGCTGCCATGGCTGACAAGGCTTGGAACCGGCTTCCCGGCGAGACCGATAAAGCGTACCAGGCGTTCAAGGCATTCCTGGAACTGGAAGACCGAACGATGGCGAATGTGGCGCGCAAAACGGGAAAGAAAACCATCGCCGCCATCAAGATCTGGAAAAAGAAATACAACTGGATAGAGCGGTCCGAAGCCTATGATTCGTACCAATTCAACTTGGAAATGGAAGAACTGGCCAGGGAGCGTCTCAAGGTGGTGCAGCGCCATTTGCAGATTACTAAATTTGCAGAGGGCCGCATCCTGAAAGTCTTGCAGAATAAAGACATCAGCGATGAAGAGTACGACACGCTCATGAATTACCTGTTGCAGCTCATGAAATACGAACGGCTTTGCGTAGGCGCCCCGACGGAATCTACCAACGTCGAGATGCACCACGACGGAGCCGTTTCGGCCACGGCGGTACAGGTCTATTTGCCCGATAACGGGCGGGATGGTGACAAGAAATGATTATCAAACCACAGCCAGGGCCGCAGGAAACCTTTCTTTCCTGCCCCGCAGACATTGCGATATATGGCGGCGCCGCCGGCGGTGGCAAAACGTACGCGCTATTGATGGAATGTTTGCGTCATGTGGACAATCCCAATTTCGGGGCCGTCATCTTCCGTAAACAGGCGACACAGATCACCACCGAAGGTGGGCTATACGATACGGCCTTAGCTATTTACTATCCCCTGGGAGCGGTATTCAAGAAAGTGCCGGCACTCATGTGCACCTTTCCCAGTGGGGCGAAAATCTCGTTCCGCCATCTGCAATATGAAAAAGACGTTCTCGGCTGGCAGGGGTCGCAGATACCGCTTATCGCTTTTGATGAGCTGACCCATTTCAGCGAGAGCCAGTTTTTCTACATGCTGTCCCGTAACCGGACGACGTGCAGGGTACGGCCCTACATTCGGGCGACGTGCAACCCGGATGCCGACTCCTGGGTCGCTGACTTCATTTCCTGGTGGATTGACCCGGATACGGGCTACCCCATACAGGAACGGTCTGGCAAGATTCGTTATTTCGTCCGCATCAGCGGGGAAATCATCTGGAACGATGACCGCAAGGCCCTGGAAGACAAATACGGGAAAGACGCGGTAAAGAGCGTATCGTTCATCGCCTCATCCATCAAAGACAACAAGGTACTGCTGAAGGCGAACCCGGAATACCTGGCCAGCCTCAACGCCCTGCCGGAAGTCGAAAAGGAACGGCTGTTATACGGCAACTGGAAGATACGGCCATCCGGCGGCATGTATTTCAAGCGGGAACAGACGAAGATCGTCAAGACGATTCCCGATAAAATCGTCGCCATTGCCCGCGCCTGGGACTTGGCGGCAACGGAAATCACGCCGAACAGCAAGGACCCGGACCGCACGGTCGGCGCCCTGTGTGCCCGACTGCGAAGCGGCCAGTATATTTTCCTCGACGTCGTACGTAAAGCCTTCATCTCGTCCGATGTCCGGAAACTGGTGAAGAACACGGCCAAACTCGACCGGAGCATGTACGGCTGCAATAAGATTCTGATTCCACAGGACCCGGGGCAGGCCGGCAAAGATCAGGCCCTCAGCTACATCCGGGAACTGGCAGGGTATGGCATCGAGTGCCACACGGTCAGCGGCGACAAGGAAACCCGTGCCGAACCGCTGGCCTCGCAATGGCAGAATGGCAACGTCCTGCTGCTCGAAGGCGACTGGAACGACAAGTTCCTCGATGAACTCGAAGGCTTTCCCCTGGCCCAGCATGACGACCAGGTGGATGCGGCCGATGACGCCTTTAATGCCGTGGCCAAAGCTAACGACTGGAAAGCGCTGATTTCATAAGGAGCATCAAAACTATGACTGACATTCGAAGCGACGGGTTCTTTAACGCCTTCCTGGGATATGGGACCAGGCGGCGGGACCCGTTCACACATACTTATTTTCATAGTGGGCAAATGGAGAACATTGCTGCCCGATGGCATGAATATGAAGAACTGTTCACGTATAACGGTATCGCCCAGAAAATTATCAAGATTCCGGCCAATGACGCCGTTCGGGCCGGCTTTACGCTGAGCGACGGAGACAGTGAGCTGGAACAGAATAAGGCCGTACAATCCATCTTGGAAGATCTGAATTTCCAGAGCGTCTTTTCCAAAGCCCTATGCTGGGACCGCCTGTATGGTGGGGGCGTCGTGCTCATGCTGATCGATGACGGCGGGGAATTGCAAGACCCACTGAACGAAAACACCATCAAGGGCATCCGGAAACTGGTCGTCTATGACGCCCAGGACGTCACGCCGGAATATGATTACCAAGACCCGAACCATCCTTTATACGGGAAGCCGGAAACCTATACCATCGTAGGCTATAACGGCGGGGCTTTCTCGGTGCATGAGAGCCGCCTGCTCGTTTTTGACGGGTCGCTCATCAGCAACCGGGAACGGCGCCAGCGCAACGGCTGGGGCGGTTCCATCATGGAGCAGGTACGCGATAATCTGATGCGGTTCGTGTCATCCCAGGAATTTTCCCTGATGGCCATGGAACGCATGAGCCAGTCGGTATTGAAGTTGTCCGGCATGGGCAACGTACTGAGCGCCGACGAAGGCGAGAAAATCATCCAGAAAAGGCTACAGCTCATCGACATGGCCCGGGGCATGATGAACACCATCGCCCTCGACACGGAAGACGAATATAACATCGAGACCATCACGATGAGCGGCCTTTGTGAAATGGTGGATAAATTCGAGACGGCACTGTCGGCGGCAGCCGATATTCCCATCACGGTCCTTATGGGGCAAAGCCCGGGCGGGCTGGATGCTACCGGGGACAGCGACCTGGAGAACTATTACAACATGGTCGACCGCATCCGCCAGCGTACGTTAAAACCGAAAATCAACCGCCTGCTGCATCTTCTCAGCCTGGCCCATGACGTGCCGCTGAACCTGCCCGATGAATATACTATCGAATTCGGGAAGTTGTGGAGCCCATCGGCGAAAGAAGAGGCCGATACGAAGATGGCCGAAGCCGAAGCCCGGGCCCGCGATGCGGCCACAGCGGCGCAATATGTATCTATTGGGGCCCTCGATACACAGGAGGTACGGGACAAGCTCGATGAAGGGGACTTCTACAAGTTGGACCGGAGCCTCGATAAGGTCATCGAAGAAGCCCACAGCACACCACCCAAGGGGGAATCCATGAATGACAAAGGAAATCGTTCCGAAGCGTAAAATCAGATACCCCATGGGGCTGGAACGGGATTATGCCAAACTGCTTGCGGCCTATGTAGCTCGTAAGATGAAAGTAGCGTCGGCCTTCATCCCGGAGATGAAAGCGGCCCTGCAATCGTCCAACACGACGGGGCACATTAACTTAGTCATCGACCAGATGGCCCAGGCTATGGAATCACCCGACGTCCTAACGGGAACCATGCAGAAAATGGCCCGCCTGGTAGAAACTCATACGGAGAAAGAGACAGACGCCGAATTCCGGAGCGTATTTTCCCTTTCGGCGCCGCTTCTCCCTGGGCCGCTAAAGAGCCAGCCCGTCACAGATGTAGGGCGGCAGGATGCGGCCGCCCCGGACCTGGAGGAACTCAAGCGGGCCTGGGTAGACCAGAACCTCGACCTCATACGGAGCATCGACGGAGAGACGCTGGCACACATCAAGCAGCGGTTAAACGACGCTATCATCTATAACAGCAATGCGGCCGCGCTCACCAAGTTCCTGGCCGAGGCCATTCAGGATATCGCCCACAATGAGACGAACCGGGCCGTACTGATTGCGACCGACCAGATAGGCAAATTACACGGGCGCATGAGCCAGTACCGGCAGGAACAGGCCGGCATCACTCACTACCTCTGGGAGACGGCCCACGATTCCCGGGTACGGCCATGGCATCGCACGAGGCAGGGGAAGAAATTCGCCTGGAACGCTCCGCCACCTGATGGACATCCGGGGATACCGATACGGTGCCGTTGTGTGGCCCTTCCGGTCATCGACGTCGATACCATCCCCATCCGGACCAAGGCGGGGACCTTCATTTCGCTGACAGTGAAAAAACTTACCTCAGCGCCGCCACAAGGTGAGGAAGAAGGAAACGCGAACGGCTTATACCCCAAAACGTTGGGCGGGGCTTCACGGGGCAAAGAGATGACACACGCCGAAGCGGACAGCGGGAACGTCAATCCGCGGGTGAACTTCAGCGAGGCATACCGGAACAACTGCCAGACCTGTGTCGTCGATTACGAGGCCCGGCGCCGTGGCTATGACGTCATCGCCAAAGGGTTCGAGGCCGGCGGCACGACGGAACGGTTGTCCCACAAGACCAACCTGGCCTGGCTGGACCCGGAAACCGGGGAAGCCCCGGCCTATATCCTTGACAAGACCGTACATACGCCGAAACAGCTGGCTTCCTGGCTGCACCGCATACTGGACCCGAAAGGCCGCTATACCATCGAATTCGCCTGGAAAGGCCGTGGCAGCATCGGCCATATTGTTTGCATTCACCAGGATAAAGCGGGCAACCTGGTCATGTATGATCCCCAGCTCGACCGGGCCTATACCGGGGACAAGGAAATACAGCGCTATTTCAAGCGGGTCCGCTTCAAGCGGACCTTCTACGGCATTACGGTTTATACGCCGCCCCGGCTCCTGCGGGTCGATGACAAGGCGTTCAACGTGAAGATCGTCAACGACGTTCTGGAAAAGAGGAAAAAATGACCGATACGAACGACATGGCCAACGAATTCGCCGTCTATCACGGATACGATGGGGCTGAACACCTCTGCTCCTGGAAAGGATACGAGGTATATGAACCGATAGCCAAGAAAGAGCGTATCACCGGCCTGCCTTACAAGATTCTGATACGGCAGGACGATGTAAGGTTCTCTACCGTCAATGAGACCTTTGACATCATGGACGACTGTGACGCGTACCTGGAAAGGGGGTGAGAAACATGATTCGATATGACAGGGTAGCGATTCATGCGACGAAGACCGACGAGGGGTTCATCCGTGATAAACCTATCGTCGGCCGTACGGGCATCTTAGAGTACCGTAACCCGGACGGAAGTACCCGGCGGGAATACCGGCCGCCGGAAGAAGCCTTTAACGCGGATTCCTTGAACTCGCTACAGGGGAAACCCATCACGATGGGCCACCAGGGCATGGTGACGAGTGACAACAGCAATATCATTCAGCCTATCGGTACAGTCCTTTCCCCGGGCAGACAGGATAACAACAACATCGTGGCCGATGTAGTCATTTATCAGCTGCCGACCGAGGCCCGCGAACTTTCCTGCGGGTACAATCTCGACTTAGAGGAAACCCCGGGCGTGACGCCGGATGGACAGCCTTATGACGCCATTCAGCGGCACATCCGCTATAACCATGTGGCCGTGGTTCCCAAAGGCCGGGCCGGTATTGCCAGGCTGAACATGGACGGGGACCAGGAAATGGATTTTGAGGAGCACCAAGATACGACAGGAGGAACGAAGACAATGAAAAAAGTAAGACTCGACAATGGTATCGAATACGATGCGGCGCCGGAAGTCGCCGTATACGTTGACCAGCTGCGTGAAGACCATAAGAAACAGAAAGCTGAAATGGATACCTTGCAAGCCAAGTACGACGCCGCTGTTTCGGATTTGAAAAAAGCAAAGGAAGACGCCAAGCAGGCCGAAGAAAAAGCGAAAGCCGCTTTTGACCAAGCTGTCAGCGACCGCGTCGCCGTATTGAAGCGGGCCGACGCATTCGGCATCAAAGACGCCGAAAAGATGACCGTCCAGGACATCAAGAAAGCAGTCATCAAGAAGGTACACGGCGACGATTTCGACCTGGAAAATAAGAGCGACGAATACATCAACGCTGCTTATGACCTTGTGAAAGACACGAAGCAGGAAGCCAAATCCGACAAGGCGGACGGCATCGCCAGCCAGGTCAAGACCATCAACCAGCCGAAAGAAAAGAAAAACGACGACGAAGATCTGACTGTGGCCGAGGCTATGGAACAGCTGCGCAAAGACGAAGCAGACGCATGGATGAAGGAGGTTAAATAATTATGGCACAGAACAAACTTTTTACATGGTACGGCAACGAAGACCGCCCCGGTATCGCCGGGATGAAAGCCGATACGACGGTCGATGTCGTAGACAGCTATGCTGCTGAATCGTCCGTCATGCCGGGCGACGCCGTGCTCCGTGGCACCGAAGAAGGTACGGTCAAATCCGTGACGGCTGCCAACGACGGGCCGAAGGTCATCGGTATCGCTTTGCATAAACATTACGACCCGGAAATCGGCTGCTATCCGGCCGGTACCGCTGTCGACGTCATGACCAGCGGCGACGTATACGTTACCGCCGGCGGCGACGTGCAGCCGGGCGATAAAGCTGATATTGCCATTGATGATGGTACGGTTGTCTTTACGAAATCGGGCGGTACGAACACCCTGCCAGGCATTACGTTCCTCAATTCCGGGGCTAAAGGCGACGTCGTCCGCATCCGCATCCGCTTATAAATAGGAGGTATGAACAACATGACCATGACCCATTATGATGAAAAAGAAGCCAGATATTTGCAGAACGTGGCCAATATGGACGAAGCTACGAGCGTATTCCTGGCCCGCCAGCTGACCCATATCCGCGCCCAGACATTGACCGTCAAGAAGGCCCCCATGAACGCCTTCCAGGTATTCCCGGCACAGACGGACATTCCGGCCGGGGCTGAAAGCGCCGTCCAATACATCTATGATGCTGTCGGCATGGCTGAAATCATCAGCAACTATGCCGACGCCCTGCCTCGTGTTGATGTTGTCGCCAAGGAACAGGCCGTCAAGGTCTTCTCTATCGGCGACGCATACGGGTATAACTACCGTGAAGTCAAGAACGCCCAGTTCGCAAATATCCCCTTGAGCGCCCTTCGTGCCCAGCAGGCCCGCCGTGGCATCGACCTCAAGCTGAACAAGATCGCCTGGAACGGGGATAAGGCCCACCACATCACGGGCTTCCTTGATAATGAAAACATTTCGACGATTTCCCTGCCGGCCGACGGCACGGGCTCCAAGACAGCCTTCACCACGAAGACCTATGACAAGATGATCCGCGACATGAACGACATCATCGACGCCATCCCGACCGCTACGAATGAAGTAGAACAGGCCAATACGGTATTGATGGCCCCGGCCGTCTATCGGGCCTTGGCGGAAACCCGCATCGATGACGCACAGGGTACGACGGTGCTCCGCTTCTTGCAGAGTCTGCACCCGGAAATTACTCGCTGGATGAAGGTCGGCGAACTCAAAGGCGCCGGCACCGACGGCTCGGATATGGTCGTCGCTGGTTATTTCGACCCGATGTACATCCGCTTGGAAATCCCGACCCGTTTCGACCAGCAGCCCGTGCAGTACCGCAACCTCGAATACGTCATCGATTGCGTGGCCGAAGCGGCCGGCGTTACGGTCACCATGCCGATGGCCTTTGTCAAAGCCCAGGGCTGTTAGTAGAAAGGGGAGGTCCCAATGATTCTGTTAAATAAAACGAGCCGTGCCGTCCTGTTCGGCGGCACGCTGCTCATTCCGCTGAAACCGACGACGGTTGACGGGAAATTATCCGATGTCAAGAAAATGTATCCCGGTATTGCCGCCATGCTGGATAGTGGCGACATCGAGACACTGACCAAGGCCGCCGCTGCAGAAGCCGAAAAAGATCTGGCTGCTAAGACCATCGAGGAACTCCAGGCCTACGCGAAGGAAAAGGGCATCGACCTGGGAAATGCCTCGACCAAAGAGGACATTATGGCAGCCATTGAGGCCGCGAAATGAGTGCTGTAAGTGATGCGGACCTGCTGAACACGGTCTACACGGTAGCCCCTGAATTCACCACGATGAACGACAGCGACGTCCTGCAGGTCATGGACCTGGCCAAGCTGTTCGTGAGTGAGAAAAAGTTCGGGAAATTCTACCCCGTGGCCCTGGCTGATTATACGGCGCACCTGCTGACGCTGCGGGCTGAAACGGCCAATAGTGGCGGCATGAGCGCGACGCTGACGTCCGGCGGCATCGTCAGCGAAAGCGAAGGCGACCTTTCCCGCTCCTACGGGGCGGCCAATACGGGCGGAGCTGGCAACGACCTGCTCAATAAGACCGTATACGGGAAAGCCTACCTGCAGTTATTGAAACTGGTCATCGTGCCGGTCCGCACACGAATGGGGTGAGACTATGAGCGTCATTGATAAGGATATGGGGTATCAGACCATCATTACCAACTTGAGCCGTCTGGAAGGGACGGTCAAAGTCGGCATCATGGCCGATGCAGGCAGCGAGAAAGACGGGGCCAGCCTCGTCGAAGTCGCCACCTATAACGAATTTGGCACGCAGCACATTCCAGCCCGTCCCTTTGTCCGTCAGACGACGGACAACAACCGATGGGCCTGGGGGAGCATGGCGGCCCGGCTTGAGGACCGGGTGGCCCACGGGATGGACCCGCATCAGGCGCTGGAGATTCTCGGCAACAAGGCCGAAGGCGACATGAAAGCGACCATTGGCCGCGGCCATTTCGTCCCCAATGCACCGAACACCATCAAGCAGAAAGGCTCGTCCCAGCCGCTGATTGACACCGGCCGTATGCGTAACAGCGTAAGCCATAAAGTGGAGGACTGATAGTATGGGATTCAGAAGGCCCGTCACCATCGAGCGCACCAGCCTGGGCACTATCGACGATAACGGCCGATACCAGAAAGGCACGACGACCACGCTGACCATTCAAGCCAGTGTTCAACCGTTGAGTATCCGCGAACAATCAACGATAGTTGCCCCAGACGGCGCCCGTAACGTGTCGTACGTCAAAATCTATACGGATACCCCGCTTATCCCACAAAGTGCGGCCAGCGGGCAGGGAGAGGCTACCAAGGCCGACGTCGTGCGGCATCTGGGGCGCCGCTTCTTGGTTACGCAGTGCGACGCCTATCAGAATGGCGTCATCAGTCATTACCGGGCTTATGCCAAGGAGGTGCTGACCGATGACGACACGTGACAAAATGGATTTCCTGCATGGCATTATTGCTGAGTTGCTGGGGCTTCCCGGCAAACAGGTCGTCTGGGTCAACCAGAACATGCCCCGCATCAAGCGCCCCTTTGCGACGCTCCAGTTCTACGGCGTCCATGGGGAAGCCAGCGAGGAACTGCGCCCGACAGGGCCGGGGACATACGACGTCCGGGTCCCGACATCGGCGACGCTGGCCGTGCAGTATTTCGGACCGGATGCCCTGGAACACCTGGAGACGCTGGCCCGTGGGTTCGAGCGCCCGACGATTGCCGACCGTTGCTTTGCGGCGGCTGTCGTCGTGTATGACACGAACAACATCACCGACCTGTCGGCGCTCTTAGAGTCGCAGACCTGGGATGAACGGGCAAATATCGACCTGTATATCCGCTATAACCACGACGTCGACGACGAACCGGGCTACATCGAATCGGTCGTCATTGAAAGCCAGCTCCCCAAGAGCCAGCCAGATACGACGACTATCCCGTCTGATCCGGACAGTCCCGGGAGCAGTGGAAGCGGAGACACGGGACCCGATACCGGGAATACCGGTTCTGGCGGCACGACAGAGCCGGACACGAATGATTATTACATCGATACCGTCAAAGTAGACGGCACCACGAATTAAGGAGGACTGTTAAATGGCGAACATTGACCGCATTGTAAACGTCCAGATCGCCTTGAATACGACCGGCATCAGCAAGCTCGGCTTCAGCACGGTCATGGTCATCGGGAAACATACGCACGGTTCGAGCCGCGTATTGACCTATACCGATACCGACCAGCTTGTCGATGACGGGTTCCAGACGACGGACGCCATCTATAAAGCCGTTTCGGCCTGCTTCTCGCAGATTCCCAGCCCGACGCAGGTCAAGGTCGGCAAGTGGAACGGCGAGGAAGACCTGGCCACGGCCTTGGCAGCTATCCGTTCGGAAGACGATGACTTTTATGGCATCGTCCTGGCCGACCGGACGGAAGCCAACGTATTGGCTATGGCCGAATGGACCGAAACGCATATGAAGCTGTTCATGACGGCTACCGGAGACGACAAGGCGAAAGACGCCTCGTCTACGACGGACATCATGGCACAGCTCCAGAGCAAGAACTATTACCGCACGGCTGTCTGGTATCATGCCAACGCTACGGACGAATATCCGGAAGCGGCTGTCATGGCCCGCTGCTTTGCTATCGACCCGGGCGGCGAAACCTGGGCGAACAAGAAACTGGCGGCGATTACGGCCGACAATCTCACGGAAACCGAATACAACGCCATCACCAAGAAGAACGGGAACACGTTCGAGAAATTCCGCAACGTATCCATTACCCAGAATGGGAAGGTGGCCGCCGGCGAATGGATCGATGTCATCCGCTTCCGCGACTGGCTCCAGGAAGAAATCCGTACCAACGAATTCTATCTGCTCATCAACTCGGATAAAGTACCTTATACCGACGTAGGTATCGCCATGGTGGAAACGGTACTGCGTAAAGCCCTGGAAGACGGGCAGGCCGCCGGCGGCATCGCCCCGACGGAATACGATAAAGACGGGAACAAGAACGTGGGCTATACCGTCGACGTGCCGCTGTCGTCGAGCATCACGGCCAACCAGAAGGCCAGCCGTGTCCTGAAGGACGTGAAGTTCACGGCCCGCCTGGCCGGCGCTATCCACGCCGTCAAAATCAACGGTTCCTTTACCTACGATAATCTGTTGGAAAGCGCATAGGAGGTGGATTAACAAATGTCTGACGTATTGACGTACGACCCTAAGAAAAACATTATCATCTACGGTGGCCGACAGCTCACGGGCTTTGCTGAGGATGACATGATTACCATTAATCCGCTGGGCGATGGTATGCAGATCTATAGCGGCGCTGACGGCGAAGTCGGGCGAAGCGTCGACCCGAACCGCACGTTCGAGGTCAAGGTCAGCCTGGCTACATCCTCGAAGAGCAACGACTACTTGAGCGAATGTTACAACAAGGATAGAAGAACGGGCAGCTATATGCTCCCGTTGACCATCAAGGACCTCAGCGGCTCGACGCTGTTCTTTGCCAAACAGGCCTGGGTACAGAACTTACCTGAATCGAAACGGGGCCGTAAAATCGACAACCAGGACTGGACGTTCAATACCGGCCAGGTAAACGACCCGGTTATCGGCGGCAACGATTAACGAGGAGGCTAAAATATGAGCATCATTTATCAGGGTGGCGAAACGAAGAAGTGGGACCAGGGCCAGTATACCTTTGCTATCCGGCAGTTCCCGCCGTTCCACGCCATGAAAGTGCTGGGCGAGCTCCAGAAGGTGCTTGCCCCGGCCCTTGGCGGCGCTATTGGCGGCATCAAGCCGGAAACGCTGGACCAGGACACGAACAACGTCATCTTTATCGGCAACACCGTGGCCGACGCCTTGAACGGGCTGGCCCGCAGCATGGACGGCGACACGCTGGAAAAGGTATCTGCCATGCTATTGGACCCGGATTATGTCAGCGTCGCACCGCTTCACACGAAAGACTTCCAGCAGCTCGATGAAAGCGCCGTCAATGAGGTCTATAGCGGCCGCATTTTCGACATGATCGTATTGATGGTCCAGGTATTTAAAATCAACTATCTGGATTTTTCCAAGCTCTCGAGCGTCCCGACTGGAGTCCTCGGAACGTTGCGAGGGCTGAAGCAGTCATTCCAGGCGAATGTTCCGAAGAGTTCACGAAAATGACCTTCATTTACCGCGTATTGGATGCGGGCATGGTCACCATGACGGAGCTGAAAAGCGGCCTGGTGACCCTGGCCGACCTTGTCGGGATGACGCATTATCTCGACATGAAGAGTGATATTGAGTACGCGAACCTGAAGAAGTATGACAAGCCAGAAGGAGGTGGGCGCCATGGTCGTCCGTGAACTGATTACCAAAATATCGTTTGCTGTCAATCGGGGCAGCCTGGATGCGGCCAATAATGGTATTTCCCGCCTCAAGCGCAGCCTCGGCGGTATCGGTGGGGTTAGTTCGATGGCCAGTCGTATGTTTGGCAACAGTGCGGCGAATATGGCCGCATCTGCTACCAAGGCTGAGATGGGCATTTCCCGCATCAAGTCATCCGTCAACAGCCTCATGGGTTCCCTGGGGCCACTGGCAGGAGCGATGGCCGCCGCCTTCTCCATTAGTGCCATCAAGAACACGGCCGATGAAATGATGAGCCTGGACGGCCGTCTCCGTTCCGTCACGTCGAGCGAAGAGGAACGGCGCAGCGTAGAAACGCAGTTATACGATTTATCCCAGAATAACCGCAGCGCCCTAGCGGAAATGGGTGACCTCTATTTCAGTACGGCCCGGGCCTGCAAGCAGATGGGACGGTCGCAAGAGGACGCCATGAGGACTACGGATATTGTATCTAAAGCCCTCACGCTAGGCGGTGCCACGACGGAGCAGGCAAAAGCTTCTATCTTGCAGTTAGGCCAGGCACTAGGCTCTGGGGTTCTTCAAGGTGATGAGCTCCATTCCCTAGATGAAAATGCCAGCCTGCTCATGCAGCATATGGCCGAATCTATAGGCGTTCCTCAAGCAGCCCTGAAAGATATGGGTAAGCAGGGGCAATTAACGTCTGATATGGTCATCGACGCCATCTTGGCCAGTGGGGCAGCGATTGATTCCGAATTTAAAGGTATTCCGCTCACTATCGGCCAGGCATTGACCCAGGCCAGCAACTCGTGGAAAATATTCATTCTGCGCATCGAACAGGGCACAGGGGTGTTTTCCGACATCGCTACCAGTCTGAGCCAGGTATTTAAAGAGATTTCCCAGGGTATGAACGACATCGTCACGATTATGTCGGGACCGGGAGATACGGCCGACTCGATGGCCGCCTTTGAGAAAGCGAAGGAAGCCCATCCATATATCGTCGCTATCGGCGATGCCTTAAAGACCGTCTACAATCTGCTCAACCAAATCGGTGAGGCCACGGGCATCGACAACCTCATCACGAAAACCATTCTGATTGCAGGGGCCGTCGGCGTCCTGGCCGGCGTCTTTTCTGCTGTTGGAGCTGTTGTAAGTGCCGTGGCTGGCGTCATTTCCGGTGTGTTTGGTGCCATCTCCGGCGCCATTGGATTCATTGCAGCGGCTGGTTGGCCTGTCGTGGCGGTCATTGCAGCGATTGCGGCAGCCATCTATTTCGTCAAGAATCACTGGGATGAAGTCATGGCTGCTTTCAGCCCTGGACTTGAGATGATGAAACAGGGACTTGCGTTCTTAGCCGACGCCTGGGAGCGGATACAGCCGTTCATTACCGCCCTAATCCCCCCGTTGAAAATGGTGGCCGAAGTCGTGGGCGGCGTCATCGTAGCCGCACTCGGCGGTTTCTTCAGAATTGCCGGCTATGTATTTCGTGGCGCTGCGGCTTTAATCGACACCGTCGCATCCGCTTTGCAAAAGGTTGGCGAATTTATTCAATGGTGTGCTGATGGGCTGGCAAGCCTCATCAATAAAGCCAAGGACTTTTTAGGCATGGGCGGGCAGATTAGTGCCGAAGGGTCGGCGCTGGAACGTTTTGCGAACCGAGTCATCCCGACCGGGAACAGTTATTCTAATACCAATAATTATCAATTAAGCGTTGGCACGGTTCAGGATGCGATTGGATTTGCTAGCGGTACGAATTTCTCGCCGTATGGATAAGAGGTGAGCAGTATGGCATTTATGAGTGGTAGTAATATCAGCAATATCGGCACCAGCCTGGCAGGCGGATTAGCCGGCGGTTCTGGCTTCATGCCACGCAGTAATACGGGCGTACTTCCGAAGCTGACGCAACCGGCACAGATTGGCGATATGCTCGAATGTGACGTCATTCTGTCGCGAGTCACGACGTTCGAGTCGGAGGTCACGCAGTTTCCAGTAGAGGACGGTTTTTCCATTTCAGACCATTGTATCCGCAAGCCAATGAAGCTGACTCTCGAAGTATTGTTCACACCGACGCCGGTCACTTGGTTCATGGCTGCATTAGGCGGGAGCCGCCACAGCTTGAACCGGGTCATGGATGCTATTATGGACATCTGGAAGAAAGGCGAACCGGTCACCATCAAACTCGTCGACGGCATCTATACGGATATGGTCATGACCAGCGCTCCCATGCCGAGGCGCTCCGAAGACGGGTATTGTTATAAGGCGACGCTGGAGTTCCAGCATGTGCGCCGGGTCACGCAGCGGACGGAAGACATCCCGGAAGACGGCTGTAATGCCGATGCCCAGGGGAAAGCCGGACAGACAGGCAAAGACGGCGGTATGGCTGCCACTGAGGAAATCGGTACGGGCCTCCAGACCATCGACCCCAGTACCGTCGGAAATGCGTCCTCCGATGAAGATATTTGGACCCAGATTGCCACAGGCAGCGTCGACCTCAGCCAGTTCGGGGCCATCGGCGTCGGGCTGGAACATACGGCGGCCATGGCTACGGTATCCATTGCCCAGTCCATGGGCGGAATGGGGGCGGTGCTCTGGTGATTACGATTAGTACCTTAGATGCCAACTCGTTCGTCGAGTCGGTCATCCTGGACTCTATTCTGTACCGACTCCGGCTGAATTGGAACGATGCCGGCCAGTATTGGACGCTCGATGTCTGCAATAATGACAACTCTGAGCTGGTCCGCGGTATCGTCGTCGTTCCGAACTTCCCATTGCTCCATGCGTACCGGCGCATCAAGGGCCTGCCTCCGGGCGAGCTGTTGGCCGTCGTGTCCAGCACGAGCATTTCGGACATTGGCCGCAAGGATTTCATCAGTGGCAAAGCTCGTCTGATCTACATGCCGAAGGAGGAATTAACGAATGTTGTGGAATCGGCAGTATAGGGTCAAGTTCCCAGGGATAGGCCTGGAATTTGCCAATACGCTCCGCATCTCTTTCGACATCACGAAAGACCTGTCGAAGAATACGAACAAGGGGAAACTGACCCTTTGGAACCTGAGCGATGAGACCCGGCATAAAATCAACGTGCCCGATACCAAGGTCGAGCTCTATGCCGGGTATAAGGACAACGGCGGCGCTGTCCGGCTCTTTGTCGGGTCGGTCATCAGTGCCCAGACGAAAGATGACGGGAAGGACGTCACGACGGAACTGTCGCTCTCCGATGGCCAGACGGCCATCCGGGATACGGCTTTTTCCCTGTCCTTTGCTCCCGGTACGCCGGGCAATACCATCATCCAATACATCGCCGATGAAATGGGCCTGCCCCTCGTATGGGGCGACGGCGTCCAGTTCGGCACGTTTAAAGATGGGTTTTCCTTTGTCGGCATGGCCGCCGATGCCCTCGACGCCATCTGCTACGGGTCAGGCGTCAAATGGAGCGTCCAGAACGAAATCCTTCAGCTCATCAAGGAAGGCGGCACGGTCAGCAACAAAGGGCTGGTCTTTGCACCGGATAGCGGCCTTATCGGGAGCCCGGAATGGTATACCAAGGCCAACTCTCAGCCGAATACGGCGACGCCTAAGCGCAAGCGCAAGCAGGCCGAGAATACGGACCCGTCGACGGCCTCGTCGGGCTGGAAAGTCAAGACGCTGCTGTCGCCGACCCTCAACCCGGGCGACCTGGTCAAAATAGAATCCCGTTACGTCGAAGGCTGGTTCAAAGTCCAGTCGGCCCACCATACAGGAGATACTTATGGTGACGAATGGAACAGCGAACTCGATTTAGTAGACCGGAACGCCACGCTCCAGTCTCCCGAAAGTGATGCGGCCAGCAATACGGCCGTCTATGGGAATGGCGGGACAAGCGGTGAAGTCAGCACCAACGTCGACGCCGGTTGTGAAGCCGTGGCCAACAGCCAGGGCGGCTATATCCCTGACGGCTGCGTGTACCGGGTCACGGAAGCCGGGTCTTATTATTCGCCGTTCCTCAAGCAGGAATACGACAACGGGCAGTGGGGTGTTGACGGTCTTTGCGCCGACGCCGGGGATAACTGTATCCCTTATGACCCCAGCCAGCTCGAAAAGGGCGACGTCATCGTTTTCTATAACGACGACCACAGCGAAGGGCATGTCGGCATATGCGATGGCAACGGTGGCATGTGGCATAACAGCTACACTCAACAAAGCTGGTATCATGCCGGCAATACCGACATGGGCGACCAGTATCCACAATACATCATCAAAGCCAGCCAATGTTAAGGGAAGGTGGTTTTTATGCAATCATCCAATGAATTACGGGATATTATCAGCGGCTGGATAGATGGCAGCATCAGCAACATTCACACGGCCATGCCGGGGAAGATTATCGACTATGATGCAAGTATCTGCCAGGCCAGCGTGCAGCCGGTAGGTAAATTCAAGGTGCCAGATGGCCGGAACCTGCCGTTTCCCATCGTGCACCATGTGCCGGTCATCTTTCCCAGCGGTCTCGGCGGCACGGCCGGCGTCACGGTTCCTTTACGGAGCGGCGACGGCTGTCTGTTGGTCTTCTCGGAGTCCCAATTGGACGACTTCCTGAATGGCGGTGACAGTGACAACGAACGGCGCCACAGTCTCAACGACGCCATTTGTATCCCTGGTCTGTATAACCGGGGATGCCGGTCGGCCAGCCCGTCCGACGTCTGCCTGTTCAATGGCGGCGTGAAGATGGTCATCAGCGCCGGCGGCATTACCGTAACCGGCGGCGACCTGGTCGTAGAAGGCATTTCCGTCACGAAGCATACTCACACCGGAGACAGCGGCGGAACGACAAGCGCACCGAAATAGGAGGCATGGACATGGCCTATGATTTAGCAATGAATGTACAGACGGGCGACTTGGTCGTCCGGAACGGCGATTTGATAATCGTCAACAACGGGGAACGGGTCGCCCAACAAGTGCTTATCACGCTGCGGGAATGGCTCGGCGAATGGTTCCTGAAAACGAGTGACGGCGTTCCCTATCTCGAATATATCTTAGTCAAGAACCCCAACGAGGCCCACGTCCGGCAAGTCCTGTCGGAGGCCATTCAGAGCGTTGAGGGGGTCAAAGGCGTCACGGAGCTCGAATTCGCATTCAATCGCATTCTGAGGACGCTCACGGTATCCTATGAAATCGATACCGATTATGGATTCATCACGAAGAAGGAGGTGCTGGGATATGGCAGATAGTGAAAATGTTTACGGTCTGACCCGTGACGGCTTCCGACGGAAACGGCTGCCGGAAATCCTGTCCGACATCAACCGCCGGGTATCGGACCGGCTGGGTGTTGAAATCGAGACCGGGAGCAACAGCCTGTTCGGCCAGCTCCACGGCGTCTTTGCATACGAAATCGCCGACCTGTGGGAACAGGCCGAAAATACCTATAATGCCATGTATCCGAACACGGCCACGGGCGTCAGCCTGTCCAATGCGGCGGGGCTGGCGGGTATCTCAGCCATTTCCGGCACACAAAGCCGGCTGCTGGCTACCTGCTATGGTACCAGTGGGACGGTCATTCCTTATGGGGCACAGATTTCCAGCAGTAACGAAAACGGCAGCTACTGGGAATGCATCGCCACTAATGCGGCCATCTCGAAAGAAAAGGCCTGCTATGCCGCATATAGTATCCGCAGTGCCGTGAGTGCCGGGACGGTTTATACGCTGACTATCAATGACAAGACGGCCAGCTATACCGCCGCCTACGGGGATACGGCCAGCAAGGTGCTGAGCACCCTGGCGAAAAGCTTTATCGGCGTCACCTACTCTATTGACAGTGGGATTTTGTCCATACGGACGACGACCAAAGGGGAGACCTTTGCAACGGATGCCCAGAATGTCACAATCAGCTCTATCGGCACTCCGATTCAATTCCGCTGCGTGACGGTCGGGGCTGTCAATCCGGACATCGGCACCATCAACCAGGTCGTCACCTCGATTCCCGGTTGGACCGGGGTCTTGAACCAGTACGCCGCGTCTGTCGGCCAGGATGCCGAAACCGATACCCATTTGCGGCAGCGCTGGAACCGGTCGCTCTTTAGCCGCGGGTCTACGAATATTGATGCCATCGCCGAAAGCCTGGCCGATAATGTGACCGGCGTCACGACATCCAAGGTATATGAGAACCGGACCGATGCGACCGATTCTGACGGCCGGCCGCCGCACTCCATCGAAGCCATCGTAGAAGGTGGGGAGAATGACGACATTGCCCAGGTACTCTGGAAAACGAAAGCTGGCGGCATTGACACCTATGGTACAGAACACGGCACGGCTATCGATGCCAACGGCACTGAACAGACACTGTATTTTAATCGTCCGGCCCCGGTCAAAATCTGGCTTAAGGTCGTCATCAGTGAAAACCCGGACGAAACGCTGGCTCCGGCAGCCGTACAGGATATTGTCACGGCCTTGTTGGCTAAAGGTCAGGAGCAGGCCATCGGCGAGGATGTTATCTTACAACGCTATTTCTCAACCATCTTCAAGGCTGCTTCCGGGGTAGGGTATATCAGCCTGACCGCCGCGACCGGCGACACGGCCGGAAGTTATTCCACGAGCAATATATCCATCACGCCGCGACAGATTGCCGTCTTTGATGCGGCCCGTATCGAGGTGACGAAACAATGACCCATACGGAACGCATGATTTCGCACTTGATAGGACAGTTCCAGGATAAACCGGTCATCGAGGCCGAATTAGAGGCTCTTGGTGCAGAACTGGACGCCTTGCGGAGCGCCTTTGATGATCTAAGAAATAAGCGTTGGATAGATACCGGCGAAGGGGTACAACTCGACGGCATCGGAACCATCGTGAACCGCGACCGAACCATTCAGAATTCCTTACAGCTTGATTTTTTTGGATTCAGCGGTCAGGATAACAGCCAGACGTTTGGCGTCGGCCGTTTCCGCGGCATCAATGAAAACTGGCTGGCCAGTACCCGGCTGGAAGATGATGACTATCGGAAAATATTATGGCTTAAGGTCTTCTATGATTCCTCCCAGGCTACCGGCGATGAGTTGATCCATTGCCTGCGTGTTCTGTTCAATGCACAGAATATCATTTTGCATGAGGTCGGCAACGCAAAAATCATTGTCGGCATCGGGCGCCGGCTGACAGCGAATGACATACGCCTGGCCCGAACCCTGCATCTCATCACCCTAGGCGGCGGCATCGGCTTGCGGTCTGTCGAAATGTTCGACGCGGACTATTTCGGATTCCTGGGGCAGCCGAATGCTCTAGGCTTTGAACAAGGAATCTTTGCAAATACCATTAATATATAGGAGGAGCAATAATGTCAACACCTGATTTTAGCAAAATCTGGGGGAGCAATGTATCCCCAGAAAATCGTTATAAATTTACAGATAGTGCATATTTAGAAGGATGGAGTTATATTGGCTCTGTCCCGCCAGCCAGGGAAGCCTTTGATACACTTTTTCGAGACATTGACACGAAAATGTCATACTTGAACGACGAATTAAAAAATCAAAGCGACTCGGCCAAGGAACACGATGCAAATGCAGCGGCTCATAATGCTATGGCGACTACGGTTGATGACACACTTGTCCCGACGTCTGATACAAACACTATCCGGAACCTGGTAAGCAACCTGGCAAACCGCATTAAAGCCGCAACGGGCGCCGGAGGATGGAAAGAAGCGCCGGCGGCGACCCTTGCAAGCCTGAGTAAAATGTTTGCAAATCTCGCGACGGGGGCAGACGTAACCTGGGACGGGAAGAAATTTACAAATCATCGCCTCGGCATCACGGGTCTGATGGAACAGAATGGATATATTTGTTTTGGCCCGAATTGTGGGAACCTAATTATACAGTGGGGATTATTTTTTAATACAAAAGGGCTATCAACGATTACATATCCGATTGCGCTATCTAGTAAGCCATGGGCCATCATCACAACCGAAGGTGATCCGGCCGGATGGAATACACCGAACGGCATTGCTATAGCTGGTGGCGACATTACAACAGCATCTAACACCCAGGCAAACATTTTATCCAAATGGGTGTTAAATGGCGGCGCGGTCACACAAGGCGGGCAAAATGTTCGAGTCCTTATTATCGGTGTTTAAACAGTGGGGAGAAAGCACATCCCCGATAACATTTCCAATTGCTTTTAACATCTTATATGCATATGAAATGCTACACTATTCGTCATTAAAACATAAAACGATTCCGTTGGCCGGGGCGAATGATGGAACAAGATTGTTTTTTGACCTTTGGAATATGCAGGCCAATGATTATGATGCAGCCGGGACAGCAATCTATATTGCTGTCGGTAAATAGTGGGTTCATAGGCCAATAGCTATCCAGTTTACTGATACCTTATCAGAATCATGATTAGCGTGGAAAAAATAGCAATTTAAAAGCCCGCTTGCCCCCAATGCGCTTGATGCTACGATGTTAACATCTGTCTGTGTGCCGTAATGCATTCCAATTACAATCGGTTCCGTATTAAATGCAATGGGATATCCGTTAAACGTTTCGCTCATGCATCTTCCCCACTGTTGAAAGGAGATGAGTAAAATGACCGAACACGACAAATCTATATACCTCATGCTTGGCACCGACGACGAGAAAAAACGTCCCAGTGTCGTATGCGGCGAGGTAAATAACGCAATTTACACGATGAAAGTTGTGGCCGAAAGCTATGGAGTCGTTTTCAGCGATGCCGTCATCGACCAGTTATATAAAGAGCTGGACGAGCATCTAAAACGGATGCAAAAGTTATGATTATCAATATTTTTAGATAAATGAGAAATACAGCATTAACCAGATCACCGGTAGTCCGCATCAAATAAAATCATCTATAGATGCAGGCTTACCGATTTTTAGAGTATCAATAGTAACAACGATAGAGTCGCGTAGCGGACGCATTTTATACGTCTGTATGCGGCTCGTATAGTATCGCATTAGTAACAAATTATTTAAGTAATTCGATGCATTTACGGAGCTGACGCAGGCCTTTGTGCGTGTAGACGCGCTCTGTGATGTCGCCTCCAGCATGGCCGAGAATGCGGCGTTTTGCCGTCTCGTTTGCGCCGACATTATCAAGCAGCGTCGCCACCGTGTGCCGGCAGTCATGTGTAGTATGGCCATCAGCGCGGATGCGGTGCATGACGGTCCGCCATACCGTGCAGTACCGCCCATAGTTGTACGGCCGTCCCGTCGTATCGCAGATGAGCGCATCACCTGGGCTTTTCATGCGGGCCTCGATGAGTGGTGCGATGCGGTGATGGATGGGGATGATGCGGATGCCGGCGGCGGTCTTGCTCCGAGTGATGCGGATATAGCGTTGACGGAGATGGACGTCGTTTTTTTGTAGCTGTAGCATCTCACCGCAGCGCATCCCGGTATAGAGCAAAATTAGCACGGTATCGACACCGGGACAGTCTACGGACTTCCATAACCGGTTGATTTTCTGCCGGCTAAAGGTGTGATGCGGATGTACTGGCCGATTACGGCCGATGGAGAGTAGCGGCGCGTAGTTTGTTGTTGACAGCTCGATTTTGTTTGCATATTTGAGCAACAGCGATATCAGCGACCGGACCTTTTTGACGCTGCTGTAAGACAGTCCGTGACGGCGCATGTCGTCAATGACTCGCTGATAATCGGCATAGCGCAGGTCCTCGACAGGCATTCCGTGGAGCGTAGATAGATGCTGATATGCATTGCGGTAACTGTCCAGTGTCGATTGTGATGGCTGGGTATCCTCCGTATGCCGTGGAAGCCAGCGGTGATAGAGCTCGGCGAGTGTTATTTTGTGACCTGGAAGGGAGCGATGATGATGAGCACGATGATAGTCCGCCTGGAAAATTTGAGCGTCAACCAGATTTGTAAAATATTCGACCGGTCTTTGTCGCCCCTCATCCGTCACTACAAAAACAAACGGCCGCCGCCGGCGTCCGGATAAATACTTGATGCAACCGTATCCATTAGGATTGCGCATAATTACCACCTCATTTTATAAGATAAGGAGATAATAACATGAAAGATTATTTGATTCAGTTCGGATCCGACGGGCGACGCAAAACAACGTACGCCAGCGGGGTCCATTACTATGTAGACAAGCAAGGAAATGTCACGGACGGTAGTATCAAAGTGCAGGATTTAGTAGACCAGGGATTTATTTTTGTCAATACAAATGATTATAATAATTTGCTCGGGAATAATTCGGAACACAAGGAATACTGCCGGCAGTCTGACGGGACCTTTGCTCCCTATGTAGCTCCCGAACCGACCGAATCCGAAAAGAAAGCGGTAACAATCAGCTCCATCAAAGCGAAATATAACACTCAGCTCGATGCCATGGTCACGGCCCGCGTCAAAGCTACCATGCTCGGTGCGGATACCTCGAAAATCGATGCCAACTATAAAAATACCCTGGCCGCCATGGCTGCGGAAATTAAGAACGCATAGGAGTGATAAAACATGGAATTTTGTGAATTTTGCGGGAACATTTTAAATGATGACGGGCGCTGCCCTTGGGCGGATTGTCCTCATAATGCCATCCTGGACGTGATGGCCGCCGCCGAAGCCGCCGACAAGCAGGCCACCACAACAGAGACAACCAAGCAGAACGGGGGCACGTAATTGGAATCGATTATAACTTTTTTTCGCGAGATGGTCCCAGGCGGGGCCGCTATGGGGTGGGGAGCTATAGTGTCATGTGTTGGTACGGCGTTTTCGTATCTCATCGGCTGGAATGATGTAATTGAAGCGTTGCTGGTAGCCATGGCTATCGACTACGTGACGGGAATCTTAGCAGCCTATATTAACCCTAATTTGGCATTGAATAGTCAAAAAGGCTTTAAAGGAATCTGCAAAAAAATCGTCATTCTGCTATTAGTGGCACTGGCTCACGAGCTGGACCGTGCCACGGGCCAGCCAGCTGTACAATCATTGGTGGTGTGGTTCTTTTTAGGGAATGAAGGGCTGTCAATCGTGGAAAATGCAGCGAAAGCGGGATTACCAATCCCGGGGAAATTAAGAGCAACCTTAGAGCAATTAACAGATAAAAATGAAAGGACGGTACAGAAATGAAAGTATTTTTAAATCCGGGGCATGACACAAAATATGATTCCGGAGCAGTACATTATGACGCGGATGGAAATGTAGATTTACGGGAATGCGATGTAGCACTGAAAATTGGCACGGCTGTAAAAAAATATCTCGAAATCGCCGGCTGCGAATGCCGACTTTTACAGTCAGATAACCTATACTACGACAGTAGCTATGACGACCGTCCGGTAGCCGTCTGCGCGGATGCGAACGAATGGCCGGCAGACGTTTTTGTCAGTATCCATTGCAATGCTGCTAACGGCCAGGCCAGCGGTACAGAGGTAGAGTGCTACAGCTACATGAGCGACGGCGGGAATCTCGCGCAGTGCATCCAAAACCAGATTGTCGGCGCACTGGGCACCGTAGACCGCGGCGTCAAAGAGATGCCGGGACTCATCGTACTGCGTCATACCGATATGCCGGCAGTACTCGTAGAGACAGCATTTATCGACAATGACGATGATGCGGCTTTGCTTACAGACAAGTGGGATGACTTCGCCCGCGCTATTGCCCGCGGCGTCACAGACTACGAATGTAGCTTACAGTAATCAAGGGGGATAAAACATGGATAAACAAGAAATTTTAGACGTTATGGCACAGAAAGCAACAGAAATCGCGAAAGCTCAGGCAGCAGCAGTCGTATCAAGTATCACCGTCGACGAACTCCGCCCGCTCGTAGAATCGCAGATCAAATTAATCACCGACCCGCTTCAAGCGGAAATCAATAGCACGGCGTCGCCATGGGTCAAAATCCGTAACTCCGTCTATATCAAGCTCATCAACAGCGCAGTGGATGCTATCATTAGTAGTATCCAGTCCGGATTGGCTGACATGAGCAAGTAGCACAACATATAACTCAATATATAATGTACGGCCCCTGGTCACAAGAGTGACCAGGGGCTATTTTTTATTTTGTGCAAAAAGTCTTGACATATTGTACTGTATACAGTACAATATAATCAGAAAGAGGGCAGGAAGCCCAAAGGGAAAAGTTGAAAGGAGACGAGATTATGAAGACAAAGAAAGTATTATATGATGATAATTTTGGTGGCATCATAGTGGAAACCACCAACGGCCATCGTTTTGGATGGCAAGTGATCGAAAATAAAGATGGGACGGTACATCTTCCGCGCTTCGTAGAAGACAACGGAACACGTTTCTTCTACGAACAGAAAGCGGCCGATTGTGAGCCGTTTGACGAAGACAACATCTTTGACAGTCAAGAAGCTTTGTACGATGCAGTAGAAAGCGCTGTACAAAAATACATGACCGTCAAAGACGGCGATATTGTCATAGAATAAAAGAGGGGCGGCGTGAGCCGCCTTTCTTGTTAAGATTTCTAAACTGCCTACTCGGCAGATACCATCGTGCCGGGTGCCCGGTTCTGCCGGCAATAGGGGTAGCAGACGATAAGCCGGACGGCGATTACTTGATACGTCTAAAAAAATGGAAAGAAGGAAATGAAAATGGAGGAGAGCAGAAAAAAGGCCAACCGTAAATGGTTGGCCAAAAACTACGAGTCTATCACAATTCACGTCCCGAAAGGAACACGCGAGAAAATTAAGAGGTGGGCCGCCGCTCACAGCATGAGCATGGCTTCCTATATTCAGGTAGCCTGCAAAGAAAAAGCCGAAAAAATACAAAATGGGGGTTGACATATTGTACTATATACAGTACAATATAATCAAGAAAGGGGAAAGGAACCCCAGGAAATGAGCTGAAAGGAGAAAAAAGATGACATATAAAAAACTTTTAAAAGAACTCCGAAAAGATGGAAAGTTTTTCCGTGGGGTCGTGATGACCTCCGGCGCGTATCTCGATGACGAAGATGTCGCGCACGACGTCATCGTGTACGGTTTTCGTGATAAAACGCGAAAATTCGTACAGGGGTTCATCGTAGACCCCGATGGCTGGGTCGTTGATGACTCGGTCATGAAAACGTGGGTAACCGATTCCCAATGGAGTTTGGTTCCCGGTTGTTTTTCGGCACTTTTTCCGTACAGCTGGCCGGAAGATCAAGAAACATTTTTCCAGTTTCTTGACCGCTTAATCACGGCTCAAGAATAAAGGGCGAAAGGAGTTGGTAGAAGGGCAAACCCGTCGAGAAATCGGCGGGTCTTCTTTTTTTAATCTCTCTATTTTATACGTATAAAACCATTGATTTTCTACGTATATATGTTATAATATAATCAAGGAAGGGGAAAACAAGACCTTCCAAAATAAATCTTGAGAGCGCACCGTAAGGAAGTCGCCAAGGAGGAAAAGAACATGAGAAAATATCACGGAATTAAAAACGCTGTAAGTGAAATCAAAGATTGCCGTCAGAACTGCGGCATGTACTATGAAGTATTTTATGATTTGGGTGAAGATGAAGTTTTCACCAAAGTACAAGTTGACTTTGGCCATACCTGGAATACCGAGTACCAGAACCCCAATATCATAAAGATTGGGAATTTCGACAGCTATGTCAGCATGGCTGAATTGAAATCACTGATTGAAGAAAATATCTAAATACATGGGCGGTCAGAAATGGCCGCCTTTTAAATAAGGAGGAAAAACGATGAAAAGAACAATTTATATGAGCGAACCGCTTGAACGGCTTGCCGATGAAACACGGGGAGACAGCCGCCGCACTAGTGGCTTTTCCCGCCGATTAGGTGAGATTGTTGAAAGGTATCAAATCATGCTTGATTTAGACACGCCACCGGAATTGACAGAAACAGAATTGGCAATCATGGGTGAAGTACTGTGCGGAGCCGTTATTGACAGGCGCAAAATCCGTGGCCTGCATCTTGATGTGCTGGATGCAACGGCCGGATCTGAGGCCGATAGAAAGCAGCTGTCGGGAAAAATCGAAGCACTGACAGCTGGTCAGCGCCTGGTACTCGTGGAAAATTTAGGATTATGAAGAAGACCGATATAAAGCCGGGCACCCGTTTTGGCTATTGGACAGTCATCGCGCCACCCGATGTAAGCCAACATGATTATGTACGGTGTCGCTGTATTTGCGGAAAAGAAAAATTAATCTATGTTTATAATTTAATCCAAGGGAAGTCTCTTTCGTGCGGCTGTAAGCGGAAAGAAGGGGACAGCCTGGCGCTTGAAGACGGACGTAAATTGACGGCCAAAGTACACCGGGAACACGTAGCTCTTAAATACGCCGGATTTGGGCGGGAAATTAATAGGAACAATAGCACCGGAGTGCCCGGAGTATCCGTTTTTAGAAACGGCCAATACCGCGCGTACATCAGCATAGGCAAAAAACAAATTCATTTGGGATTCTTTGACAAGCTTGATGACGCTAAAGCGGCCAGAAAAGCCGCGGAGCAGCGATACTTTGCAGACCGGCAAGAAAAAGCCAACGAAATTAAGGAGAAACTCAAAAAGGACAGCTCGAAATGAGCTGTCCTCTCCATCCTCACAACACAAAATACGTTCGAGAACATTCGTTTTCTGTTGACGTTGTAATAGACGCACAATATACAAAAATGCTGGCAGGCCGCTTCCTGCCTCAAATCTCAGTTCTCGAAACGTTAATATTTTTCCAAGATATTTTCGTCAAACCTATGCAGATAAAAAGGCTTGTCGCTATGCGACAAGCCTTTTTTGCACCCGTCCCGCCACTAGCCCAAGCGGCCTAAAGATGTTAAAATGGATAGGAAATAAGCTGTTTGCTGTGTGAAGGGGGAATCTGCATGTTTACGTATTATATGCCGACGAAGGTATTTTTTGGAAATGGCTGTATCGCTCAGTCCGGCGAAGTGCTGGCTGATCTGGGACGGAAGGCGCTGCTGGTCACGGGGCGTCATTCGGCCAAGGTGAATGGGTCCCAGGCTGCTGTTGTGGAAAAGCTGGATGAATTGGGGATTTCCTGGTTCCTATTTGATGAGGTCGAAAATAATCCGTCTGTAGCGACGATCCGCAAGGCCGCTGCGTTGGCCTTGGAAAAGGGCGTCGATTTCGTCATCGGTATTGGCGGCGGTTCGCCCATGGATGCGGCCAAGGCCATCGCCCTGGTCTGCACGCAGGAGCTGGATGATGAACAGTTGTTTACCGGCCCGTACCGCAAGCCCTTGCCCATCGTCGCCGTACCGACGACGGCCGGGACGGGCAGTGAAGTGACCAAGGTCAGCGTCCTGACCAATCCCAAGGCCGGGACCAAGCAGTCCATCAATACGCCGCTCATTTTCCCGGTCTATGCCTTTGCCGACCCGGCCTTTACGGAAAGCGTGCCCGAAGCCGTCACCATTGATACGGCCATCGATGCCTTGTCCCATGCCATCGAAGGCTATATGTCCACGGCGTCGACGCCCATGAGCGATGTCTGGGCCGAAGAAGCCATGCGTTTCCTCGGCGTCCATTTAACGGACCTCAAAGGCGATGTTTCGCCTGTCGTCCGGGAAGACCTGCTCTATGGCTCGACCCTGGCAGGCATCACCATTGCCCAGACGGGGACGACCATGGTCCACAGTATGGGCTATATGCTGACCTATTATAAGGGGCTCAGCCATGGCCGGGCCAATGGCCTGCTCTTGCCGGCGTACATGAAGCTCATGGAAGAAACGATGGCCGATAAGGCAGAAAAGGTCTGGGCCATCCTGGGCCTGGCCGGACTCGATGACTTTACGGCCCTCATGCAGGACCTCATGGGCGATACGGTCGACTTGAGTGATGAAGAAATCGAAAAATTCGTCACCATGACCTTGCCGACAGGCGGCGTCCAGCGGACACCCTACACAGTCACGGCAGAGTTGCTCACTCGTATTTATCAGCAGTTGGCTGGGACACATAAATCGTAAAAGCGTAATTGCCGTATGACGATAGCGCTTTTTGAGTTCGCAGTTTTTAGTTTTTAGTTTGTAGTGAGGGCAAAAATTTAAAACCCAATTTCTACAAACTACAAACTCTATGCTATAAACTATTAAAAGTAGGAGGATTTTCATGGCAGAATTATTAGCCCCGGCAGGCTCTTTAGAAAACGTACTCACCGCCATTGACGCCGGTGCCGATGCCGTTTATTTTGGCGGGAAAGGCTTCAATGCCCGCAAATTTGCTCATAATCTCGACGATGCTGAAATCGGACAGGCTGTCCGGACGGCTCATTTATTTGGCGTCAAAGTCTATGTCACGGTCAACATCCTCATGGCAGACACGGAATTAGAGGCTTTGTCGGCCTATTTGCAGCGCCTCGACTCATTCGGCGTCGATGGCATCATCGTCCAGGACCTGGCCGTAGCTGCTTTGGCCCGGAAAGTCGCGCCGGATCTGCCGCTCCACGGCAGTACGCAGATGACCGTGGCCGACTTGGACGGCGTCCGTTTCCTCGAGGCCAATGGCTTCACCCAGGCCGTCTTGTCCCGCGAATTGTCGGCCCAGGAAATCCGTTTCATCGCTTCTCAGTCGTCCATTCCCATTGAAGTCTTCATCCACGGCGCGTCGTGCATGGCCTATTCCGGCCAGTGCCTGATGAGTAGTTTCCTCGGCGGCCGCAGCGGCAACCGCGGTGCCTGTGCCCAGCCCTGCCGTCAGCCTTATACGCTGCTCTGCGATGGTCAACCTGTCATGAAACACGAGGCCTATGTCCTCAGCCTGAAGGATTTGAAATCCCTCGATTATATCGACGACTTGCTCGATGCCGGCGTCACGTCCTTTAAAATCGAAGGCCGCATGAAGGGCGATACATACGTCCGGACCGTCGTTTCGGCGTACCGCAGGGTCATCGATGCCCATTACCAGAGCCCTCAGCAGCGCAAGGCCGCCCATCGCGAAGCGGCAGCCCTCCTGGAAGGCGCCTTTAACCGCAGTTATCAGGCCGATTTTCTGGGAGATTCCGTCAGCCGCCGCACGTTGACCGAACGCAATCCGTCGGGACGGCAGACGGCTGACGACATGGCCGGCGGATTGACGCGGAAACTTTCCATCTATGGCCACGTTGACACGGAAGACCAGGGGAACCTGCGCCTGACCTTGTGGGATGAAAATGGCCATACCGCCTCGGCCGTAGCCGATTTCCAGCCCGAACCGGCCCGCCAGCGGCCGGCAACGGCCGATTACGTCCAGGGCCAGCTCGGCCGCCTGGGCGATACGCCCTTTGCCCTGGCCAGTGTGACCGTGTGGGATGAAACGCGCATGATCCCGGCCAGTGTCCTCAACGGCCTGCGCCGTCAGGCCGTCCAGGCTTTGACCGACAGTATCCTGGCCGATTACCCGCGGCCGGCAGCCGGAAAGGCCCGGCAGCGGCAGGCTCCGGACAGGCAGCAGGGGGACAAGGAGGCCATGCAGCTCGTCGTCCGCTGTGACAGTGTCGACGGCGTCGTCGCCGCGGCGGACCAGGGTGCCGACGTCATCATCTTTGGCGGCGAATCGTACCATCATCATCCCTTCGGTACCAAGAACTGGCAGGCCGCCGTCCAGGCCGCTCATGAACAGGGCGCGGCTCTGTGGGCCGGTACGCCGCGTATTGTCCGTGAAGAAAACCGGCTGGTCGTCCAGAACGAACTGGAACGGGCCATCACGGCCGGCGTCGACGGCATCTATGCCGGTGCCATGGCCATTTTCGCCATGATAGCCGACTTGAATATTACCGTGCCCGTCCGGGCCGATTGGTCCCTCAATATCTTTAACAGCCAGGCGGCCCGGGCCTATGCATCCTTGGGCTGTACGGCCGTTACGGCGTCTGTCGAAGCGACGCTGCGCCAGTTGAAAGAAATGGTCCGCCAGAGCGGCTGTCCCATCGAAGCCGTCGTCCAGGGCCGGGCCGAAATGATGGTCACTGAGTCCTGCGTCATTTCGTCCTTTGCCGGCAAGGGCCAGAAGAAAGGCTGCCCGGGTGTCTGCAACCGCGGTGCCTATGCCCTGCGGGACCGCCGGGACGAAACGTTCCCTGTCGTCACCGACCAGTATTGCCGCAACCACATCCTCAACAGCCGGGATCTGGATATGGCGCCGTATTATAAAGACCTGTGCCGCGCCGGCATCGCCGCCATCCGCATCGAAGGCCGCGGCCGCACGCCGCAGTGGATCGGTCAGCAGGTCAGCCGGTACCGCCGCCTCTGTGACGGTACGGAAACGATGCTCTTAGGCAGGGAAGACCAGACCGTGACGCGCGGTCATTTCTTCCACGGAATCTTATAACAACAGGAGTAATGCCATTTATGAATAAAAGAAGTATGAGGATTTTGGGATTCTACCAGGTCCAGAACATGCTGGTCCGCCTGGCCCCGTCCCGGTTGTCTAAAGAAATCGCCCGCCGCCTGAGACCGGTGAACGATGGCGATGTCATTGAAAAGAACCTGACCGATACGGAAGAAGCCGTCCGCTGCATGCAGACGGAAACGAGCACGCCCTTCGGCGGCATCGTCGATATCCGTCCGTCCCTGGAAAAGGCCAAGCGCGAAGTGACCCTCGATTCCCATGAATGTATCGATATCTGGAATAACCTCCAGCATTATGGGGAAATCCGGTCGTTCTTCGCCGAACGGGGGGCTGAATATCCCCAGCTGGCCGAACAGGCTGAGGTCATCGGCGATTTTTCCCAGCTTTCTCATTCTTTCGCTACTGTCTTTGACAACAACCGCCAGATCCGCGACAATGCGTCGCCGGAATTGATGCGCCTGCGCAGCCGTATCGTCGAACTGGAACGGCAGACCAAGCGTTATGTCAATAATGTCCTGCAGAACAAGGAATATCAGAAGTATTTCCAGGATGCCCTGGTCACAGTGCGCAACAACCGCTATGTCATCCCCATCAAGCAGGAATACCGCCATGCCTTTCCCGGCATCGTCCACGATACGTCGGCCAGTGGCTCGACGCTCTATGTCGAACCGTTGGCCATCGTCAATGCCAACAACGACCTGCAGGCCGCCCGCATTGGCGAAACGAAGGAAATCGAACGCATTTTCCGCCGCCTGACGGCCAAAGTGCAGCAGCAGTACAATGACTTGTATGACAGCACGAAGTGTGTCGGTCAGCTGGAATTCGCCTTTGCCAAGGCTCAGCTGGCCTTGAAGATGAAGGCCTGCCGTCCGGCCATTTCCAAGACGCGGGAAATCAGGCTCATCCAGGCCCGCCATCCCCTCATCGACGCCAAGCACGTCGTGCCCAATACCATCGTCATCGGCGGCGATTACCGCATCCTGCTCATTACGGGCTCCAACACGGGCGGCAAGACCGTTTCCATGAAGACCCTGGGCCTTTTGGTCCTCATGCATCAGGCCGGCCTGTTCATCCCCGTCGGTGAATCGTCGGAACTGCCCGTCTTCCGCGACGTCTTTTCCGACATCGGCGACGAACAGGATATTTCCCAGAACCTGAGTACCTTTTCCAGCCATATGAAGCAGCTCATTTACATCCTCAAGCACTGCGGGCCGGAAGACCTCATCCTGGCAGACGAACTCGGTTCCGGTACGGACCCGGCCGAAGGCAGTGCCATCGCCATTGCCATCCTCGATGCCTTTTACCAGAAAGGCTCGTATGTCATGGTCACGACCCATTACAACGACCTCAAGAACTATGCCTATAATACGCCGGGCATCGAAAACGGCCACGTCGAGTTCGATATGGAAACGCTGAAGCCGACGTACAAGCTGCGCATCGGCTCGGCCGGCAGTTCCCACGCTTTCAGCATCAGCGAACGCCTGGGCATGCCCAGGGATATCCTGGAAAAAGCCAAAGACCTGCGCAGCAAGGCTCAGGACATGGATATGGAAAAAGTCCTGACCCAGCTCAATGCACAGGCCAAAAAGATGGACGAAGAACAGGCGGAACTGGAATACCGCCTGCGCGAAGCGCGGAAACTGGAAGACGATTTGCGCAAAGAAAAGGACAAGGTCACGTCGAAGCGGCAGGATATCATCGACGCCAGCCGCCGCGATGCCGTCGACCTCAAGCGCAACCTCCGCGTCGAAGCCGAAAAGATTATCCGCGAATTGAAGGCTCAGTCCAAGGAGGGGACGGACCGGGAAAAGGCCAAGGCCATCGACAAGGCCCGCCGGGCTATCCAGCAGATTTCCCTGCCTGAAGCGGAAAAGCCCCAGCGCGACCCTGTCGACCTGGCGAAGTTGAAAGTCGGCCAGCAGGTCTTCGTCAACAACCTGGACAGCGTCGGCACGGTCGAAGACATCGGCAGCAAACAGCTGACCGTCTCCGTCCGGGGCATGACGGTCCGGGTCAAATTCAAGGACGTCAGTGCGCCGTACCTGGACGAATTGAAGAAAGAACAACAGGCCGAAAAGAAAGCCGCTGCCGCCTCGTCGTACCGGCCTATCCGCACGTCCAGCGTGGCCACGGAATTGAACATCATCGGCAAGACCTTCAGCGAAGCCCTGCCGGAAGTCGAACGCTTCCTCGACCAGGCCCTGGCTGCCGGCTTCAGCCCGGTCAAAATCATCCACGGCAAGGGCAGCGGTGCCCTGCGCCGTCAGATCCACGCCTTCCTCGACGACCAGCCATTCGTCAAGAAATACCAGCTCGACGACGTAGAAGGCGGCGGTGCCGGCGTCACACTGGTCTATTTCTAAGGGAAGAGGGGGCTGTTGCACGAAGGTTTTTGTCATCATGCAAGACCCCTCTTACTTTATAGTTTGTAGTTTGTAGGACGGAGTTTGTAGTTTGTAGGACGGAGTTTATAGTTTGTAGGGGACGCCCGTGGGCGGCCCGCCCCTACAGAAAAAGGAGCTGTCTTCGTACGACAGCTCCTTTTTTCATGTAATATTTCCTATGCTGACTACGCCATCGCCATGGTCGATGAAATTGAAAAGGGCCATCACATCAATCAGCGCATCAGCGTCGTCGGGGCCTAAGTTTTCCTGGATTTCCTAAAAAAGAAGCGGCCCACCTTGCCGTAACCACTGTATCGCAGTGGCTGCGGCAACATGAGCCGATAGAAGTCGTCTTTAACGTTTTTACCGAGGAAGACCGGATAATATATGAACGAGAACTAGTGGAAAAAGGGGAATAGTAGATTGTACGGTAGGGGACGCCCGCCTCTGCTGTCCGTTCTGGCAACCGTCCTGCACCTCCCGATGGTCGGCACCTGACGGGCCAGAAAGGCTTTGGGCGTCCCCTACGAGGCGGCCTTATAGCCGCAAAAACGAACCACGAATCACTAGCCACGAGCCACGAACATTAAAACAGCATCTGGAAGTGGATGCGGGTCATTTCGTGGGGGTCCTGGCTGCCGGTCTTGGCCTGGCTGGCGAAGGATTGCATGACGCTGAATTTCAGGTTCTTGGCGACGATGTAGTCAGCGCCGATGCCCCAGCTGCGCTGGTTGTCCATGTCGCTGGAGAAGCGCCATGTAAAGGGATTGCCGCCCATGAAGGAGCCGTCGTCGAGGTCGAGGTATTCCAGCCAGGTATCCCAGCTGCCGGGCGTGTGGAAGTCGGCTTTGCCGTACTGGAGGGTTCCCATCCAGGCGTCGCCGTAGTCCTGGCCGTCGACGTTCTTGAAGCCGTCGTTGAAGCTGATGTGTTCGTAGTTGGCCAGGGCGCTCCATTTGCCGTAGTTGCCGCGGACGAAGTAGCCGGCTACGTATTTAGCGAAGAATTCCGGTGCCAGGTCGTTGGTCTTATGCAGGCGGTTGTAGTAGAACCCGGCTTCGGAACGGGCGGCCTTGCCGCCGCCGAAGAAGGCGTCGATTTCACCGTAACCCGTTTCCAGGCCGGACGTGCTGAAGGCGTTGGAATAGGCCTGGGATGCGTGGATAGTGTCGACGCCGGGTTTCTTGCCGTCTTTGAATTTGCCGTAGCCTGTGGTGATGGCCAGCTTGTCGTTGTGATAGCGCAGTTCGGCGCCGTCGAGGGCATCGAAGTACTGCAGGCCGTAGGCGTCGCGGCCGATGCGGTAGACGTCATTGCGGCCGACGCTGAGTTCCCAGTTCTTGCTGCCGAAGTTGTAGTCCACTTTGGCCAAATCGACATAGGGATTATTGCCTTCGTCAGAAGCGGCTTTGTTGCTGGCGAAGGGGCGGAAGCCCGTGCTGACGCCGGCCGTGACCTTGGTGCGGTCGTTGACCTGGCCCTGGGCGCGGATGCGGAAGCGCGTATCCCAGGAGCTGTCGTCCTTCTTGTTGCCGTTCTGGTAGCGGTAGCGGACGAAGGCGTCGCCGAAGACGCGCGTGTTGCCGACGCGGTTTTCCAGGTTGGTCACGCGGACGCCGAGGCTGTTCAGTTCGTCGGCGTATTCATCGGCCAGCTTGTTGATCAGGGCCCGCTGTTCGACGGAAGCCTTGTCCATATGGGCCATGGCTTTGGCGACCATTTCAGCCGCTTCGTAGCGGGTGATGCTGCGATGGCCCTGGAAATACTGACCATCGACGCCCTGGATGATGCCGGCGTCGGCCAGTTCGACGACGGACTGGTAAGCCCAGCTGTCCGACGGGACGTCGACAAAGGGATTGGCGGCGAAAGCCGACAGGGAAGTGACAGCCAAGGCGGCTGCCAGGGTACAGACTACTTGTTTCTTCACGAATAAAAGACCTTCTTTCTTCTCATTCTTTTTGCGTATGCAGAAAAGTGCATAAAATTATACATTGCCTCTAGTATACTACGATGTGTTATGACTGTGTGTCAAATGAGAAGAAAGTTTACCTTTTCTTTATAATTTTACGTGACTGAAGACTTCGCCAATCGGGTCGTGGAGGACCAGGTCGGCGGCGCTGTCCATGTCGGTGCTCGACTTGTTGATGAGGACCAGTTTATGGCCGCGGTAGTAACGGACCAGGCCGGCAGCGGGGTAGACGACGAGGCTCGTGCCGCCGATGATGAGCATGTCGGCGTGGCTGATGTAGTACAGGGACTGTTCGATGACGTCGTTGTCCAGGCCTTCTTCATAGAGGACGACGTCGGGCTTGATGGTGCCGCCGCAGGCGTCGCATTTGGGGATGCCTGTGGAATTCTTCATGTATTCGGCGTCGAAGAATTTGTTGCAGTGCATGCAGAAGTTGCAGTGGACGCTGCCGTGCAGTTCCAGGACATTCTTACTGCCCGCTTTCTGGTGCAGGCCGTCGATGTTCTGGGTGACGATGGCTTTCAATTTGCCGGCCTTTTCCAGTTCGGCCAGCTTGATGTGGGCCATGTTGGGCTGGGCGTCGAGGGCCAGCATCTTGTCGCGGTAGAAGCGGTAGAATTCTTCTGTGTTGTCCATGAAGAAGGAGTGGCTGAGGATCGTTTCGGGCGGGTATTTATAGTGCTGGTTGTACAGGCCGTCGGTGCTGCGGAAATCGGGGATGCCGCTTTCCGTCGATACGCCGGCGCCGCCGAAGAAGACGATGTTATCCGAATTTTTTACCATGTCGACGAATTTTTCAATATTTGTCATCGTAATTACCCCTTTCATACATTATATGTGTCTTTCAATAATTGCAGGCCCGACGGGGTGCGGAACACCTTGTCGCGGAAGGTGGCAATGGCTTCCGGTTTCAGCTGGTCTTCATAGGCGTTGACCAGGAAATCGGCTTCCAGGAGTATCTGGTAGTCCAGGCCGTCGACACCGTCGTAGGTGTGATGGTGGGCGATGAGGAAGCAGACCCGGTCGATGAGCTTTTCATCGGCACCGAGTTCTTCCAGGATAGCCCTGGCCGGGGCGGGGCCTTCGATTTCCTGGTATTTGCCCGACGAGGAACCGTATTTTTCTTCAGCTGCGTGGATGCCGATGTCGTGGAGGACGGCGGCCGTGCGCAGGATGTCCTGCTGGTCTTCGGGCAGTCCTTCCAGGCGGCCGATGGTGTCGGCATAGGCGTAGACCTTGAGGAAATGGTGGATGCGCCGGGCATCGCCGTGGTCGAAGGCGATGGCCTTCTGTATTACTTGTTCAATAGCTGTCATGTAAATCCCTGCCTTTCTGTTTCATTATACTACAGGGCCGGGAAGATAGGAACGGCCTGATACAAACCATCCATAGCCTATTGACAGATTATCACATCATCCTTTATCATTTTTAGAGAACACTTTTATTTATTTTATAATTTATTGTTTTATGGTAAGGATGTGATTCTATGATTATGGCTGTCCTGAACTACCTCGATGATGTCCTTTATTATCCTATCTTAATGGTCATCCTCATTGCAGCCGGCCTTATTTTTTCCTGGAAGACGCGCTGTGTCCAGCTGCGCCTGTTACCGGAAAGTATCCGCGTCGTCATGGAAAAACCGACGGAAGCCGGGAAAGTATCGTCTTTCCAGGCTCTCATGGTTTCGACGGCATCCCGTGTCGGTACGGGCAATATCATCGGCGTCTCGACGGCAATCTGCCTGGGCGGTCCCGGTGCCGTTTTCTGGATGTGGCTTCTGGCCATCATCGGTGGGGCTACGGCCTTCATCGAAAGTACGCTGGCCCAGATTTACAAGCGCCGCAATCCCCTGGGCCACAGCTACGGCGGCCCGGCCTATTACATTGAAACGGCCATGCACAAGCGCTGGCTCGGCGTCCTCTTCGCCTTTTCCCTGATTTTGACCTATGCCGGCGGCTTCAACCTGCTCTGCTCGTTCAACATGCAGTCGACGTTCCTGGTCTACAGCTTCTATGACCCGACGACGACGCCGTGGATCATCGGTGCCGTCTTTGCGGCCCTCGTCGCTTACTGTCTCGTCGGCGGCGGCCAGCGCATCATCAAGGTCACGTCCATCCTGGTCCCGGTCATGGGCGGCATCTATATCCTGGCAGCGCTCATCGTCATCGTCTTCCACATTACCAGCCTGCCTCAGGTCTTCGCCATGATCTTTGCCGATGCCTTTGACTTCCAGTCCATCCTCGGCGGCGTGTCCGGCTCCTGCATGATCTACGGCATCAAGCGCGGCCTCTATTCCAATGAAGCCGGTATCGGTTCGGCACCGAATGCGGCAGCTGCGGCTGACGTCAGCCATCCGGTCAAACAGGGCCTGGTCCAGATGCTGTCGGTCTTCATCGATACCCTCCTGGTCTGCAGTGCCACGGCTTTCATGGGCCTCTTCTCGGGCGTGCCCATTACCAAGGAAGTAGCTGGTGCGGCTTATGTCCAGAACGCAGCGACGGCCGTCTTCGGCGGCTTCGGACCCCTCCTGATTACGGTCTGCATGCTGCTCTTCGGTTTTTCCACGCTCATCGGCAACTTGTTCTATGTCGACAACTGCATCCGCTTCATCCACAAGGGCGCGCCGTCCCACGGTTTCGTCAATATTTTCCGCATTGTCGCTATTCTCGTCGTCTTCGTCGGCGCCGGCATGTCCATGGCCGCTGTCTGGGATATCGCCGATATCCTCATGGCCGTCATGTGCTTCATCAACATCCCGGCCTGCTTCATCCTGGGCAACACGGCCGTCAAAGCCATGCGCGATTATCAGCAGCAGAAGAAGGAAGGCAGGAACCCTGTCTTCAAGGCGGCTTCCATCGGTATTGATGAAAGTACGGTCCAGTATTGGAAGTAAGCCTCTTGACAAATGGGGGAGAAGCCTTTACAATACGTCTATGTACAAGTAATTGTCATAAAAAATGAAAAGCGATGAACAAGACGGCCAGTGTCGCCACTGCCTTTTCAGCGAACCGGGGATAGTGTGAGCCCGGAAAAGGCCGTATGCTGGCGGATCACTTGGGAGCTGCAGCTGCGAACCAGCTGCCGGGTCGCGTCGTTATTGCGCGTCAAAGTGGCTGCTCCGGCAGTCAATAGGGTGGTACCACGGTGATTACGTCTTCGTCCCTTTTGGGGACGGAGACGTTATTTTTTTTCACAGATTCAGAGGAGGAAACACAATGGATTACGGTAAGACTTTACATCTGCCTCAGACCGATTTCCCCATGCGCGGCAACTTGCCGAAACGGGAACCGGACTTTTTGAAATTCTGGCAGGACAACAAGATTTATGAAAAACGCTTGAAGAAACGGGACGGTGCGCCCAAGTTCATTCTTCACGACGGTCCTCCGTATGCCAATGGCAAGATTCACATCGGCCATGCATTGAATAAAGTATTAAAAGACATTATCCTCAAATATAAGACCCAGCAGGGCTGCTACACGAAATACGTTCCCGGCTGGGATACGCACGGCCTGCCTATCGAACACGCCGTCATCAAAGATACGGGCCTGAACCGCCACGAAATGGCCCCCCTCGACTTGCGTGCCAAATGCCGTGACTACGCCCTGGCCCGCGTGGAAGAACAGAAGAAAGACTTCATCCGCCTCGGCGTCCTCGGTGACTGGGACCATCCGTACCTGACCCTGCGCAAGCCCGTCGAAGTCGCTCAGATCGGCGTCTTCGGGGAAATGGCCAAGAAAGGCTACATCTACAAAGGCCTGAAGACCGTTTACTGGTGCCCGCACTGCGAAACGGCCCTGGCTGAAGCTGAAATCGAATACAAGGATGATAAATCCTTCTCCATTTACGTCAAATTCAAGTCCGTCGACCTCAACTGCCATATGCCGAAAGGCGCCGATCCGGACAAGGTCTTCGCCCTCATCTGGACGACGACGCCGTGGACCATTCCCTGCAACGTCGCCATCAGTGCCAACGAAAACTTTGAATACGTCTGGGTCCGCATTGGCGACGAATACCTGCTCATGGCCAAAGACCTGGTCGAACCGACCATGAAAGCCGGCAAAGTCGACGACTACGAAGTCCTGCCCGACGTCATGACGGGCAAACAGCTCGAAGGCCTGGTCTTCAAGCATCCCTTCTATGACCGTAAAGTCCCCATCATCCTCGGCGACCACGTCACTCTCGAAGCTGGTACCGGCCTCGTCCATACCGCTCCGGACCATGGCCAGGACGACTTTGATGTCTGCAAGAAATACGCTTCCTGGGGCCTCAAGCCGCTGGGCACAGTCGACGGCACGGGCCGTTACACCGACAAGGTCCCCGGCTTTGAAGGCCAGTTCGTCTTCGATACGAACGTACCGGTCATCAAGAAACTGGCTGAACTGGGCGCCCTCTTTGCCAAGAGCACGTTCCGCCATCAGTATCCGCACTGCTGGCGCTGCAAGGAACCGATCATCTACCGCGCTACGGAACAGTTGTTCGCTTCGGTCGACGGCTTCCGCCAGAAAGCCCTCGATGCTATCGACACGGTCAAATGGATTCCGTCCTGGGGCCATGACCGCATTTACAATATGATCCACGACCGCGGTGACTGGTGCATTTCCCGTCAGCGTGTCTGGGGCGTACCGATTCCTATCTTCTACTGCGAAGACTGTGGCGAACACATCATCAACGATGAAACCATCGCTCATTTGCAGAAGATGTTCGCCAAAGAAGGCTCCGATACGTGGTGGATGCACGACGTCAAGGAACTCATGCCGGAAGGCTATAAATGCCCGCACTGCGGCGGCACGCACTTCCGCAAGGAAACGGATATCATGGACGTCTGGTTCGACAGCGGCTGCACCCATCAGGGCGTACTGAAAAATGACCCGGACCTCGATTATCCCTGCGAAATGTACCTGGAAGGCTCGGACCAGCATCGCGGCTGGTTCAACAGCTCTCTGCTCACGTCGGTCGCCGTCAACGGCTATGCTCCGTACAAATCGGTCCTGACCCACGGCTTCACGGTCGACGGCGAAGGCCGCAAGATGAGTAAATCCGTCGGCAACACCGTCGCTCCCCAGGAAGTCATCGAAAAATACGGCGCTGACGTCCTGCGCCTGTGGGTATCGTCGGCTGACTACCAGGGCGATATCCGCTTGTCGCCGAAGATCCTGAAACAGCTCTCCGACGTCTACCGCAAGATCCGCAACACCTTCCGTTACCTCCTGGGCAACCTGGCCGACTTCGATCCGGCTAAGGATACGATTTCTTACCAGGATATGACGGACCTCGATAAATGGGCTCTCCTGCGTCTGGAACAGGTCTTTGAAGAAGTCACCGATGCTTATGAAAACTACCAGTTCCACGTCATGTACCACGCTATCCACAACTTCTGCACCGTCGATTTGAGCGCCATGTACCTGGATGTCATCAAAGACCGCCTGTACACGGAAAAGGCTGATTCCCATATCCGCCGCAGCGCCCAGTCGGCTATGTACATCATTCTCGATACGCTGGTCAAGATCGTCGCACCGGTCCTGTCCTTCACGGCCGAAGAAGTATGGCAGAACATGCCCGCTGTCGAAGGCAAGGAAGAAAGTGTCCTGCTCACCGATTGGCCCAAGGCTCACAAAGAATACCTCGACGCTGACCTCGATGCCCGCTGGGCTCAGTTCCTGTCGTACCGCCGCGATTTGACGCGTGTCCTTGAAGGCGCCCGTAAGGAACACAAGATCGGCCATGCTCTCGACGCTGCCGTCACTATCTATGCCGATGGCGAAGATTACGATTTCCTCAGCCAGTGGCAGGATCAGCTGGCTACGCTGCTCATCGTCAGCGAAGCCAAACTGGTCAAAGGCGAAGCTCCGGCTGATGCCGTTGCCGGTGAAGACCATGCTGATATGAAAGTCGTCGTCGCCCCGTCGACAGCTGAAAAATGCGAACGCTGCTGGATCCACAGCGACACTGTCGGCTCGGATCCGAACCATCCGACCCTCTGCGCCCGCTGCGCTGCCGTATTAAGTGAATAAAAGTTTGATATATGAAAAAAGGGACTGTCGCACGTGCGACAGCCCCTTTTTTTAGGTGCGCCCGGCATGGGCGCACTCTAATGGGTGAAAGTCCCTAAGCCGCCCGG
>ERZ772858.267-NODE-267-length-72596-cov-5.162791_pt1 | contig 72596 bp, 55 predicted proteins | sample MGYA00512136_ERZ772858 | MGnify/ENA primary metagenome ERZ772858 (study PRJEB29015, sample SAMEA2737726) | human gut metagenome | biome: human gut; feature: human-associated habitat; material: faeces | place: China | collected 2012 ...
GTAACTAACTAAATTTCAAATATTTCAAAGAACTCTTTTAGATTTTAATGGGACAGCAATGGTATTATTATTTGAGTTTTATGTAATACGATCTGCTTTTTGTATTCGTTAACATAACGGTGTAATACTTTTCTTAAACTTACTGTTCATATTTGCAGCGTTAAACATCAAATATGAACAGTATATGAAAAAACTACTATTTTTATTATTCCTGAGTATTTTCTTTTCGGATCTAATACTAGGAAATTCTCCAAATTGTAATATAAAAAGTTACAGTATGGAATTGAGTTATTTTTCTAGAAAAATAATTTTAAAAGGGAAGGGAGCTTTGGATAACAAAACGACTCGAATACCAGCTATCTACCCAGTGGAGGCATCTATAAATAATGATGTATTGTATATCGACTTTCTTTCAAAAGTATCTAGTGTGACAGTTACCGTAGTTAATTTGGATACTAATAAGACAGTGTATCTAAATACTTTCATAAATCCTGTAAGTCTGATTACTTTAGACCTGAATTTGGTGGAAGGAACTGCTTACCGCTTAGAGCTTTTGTCTAAAGATTATGATTTATCGGGGGATTTTGAACTTTAATTAACTATAATATTATGAGAAAAATATTTATACAATTTTATTTGTTAGTCGTGCTTATTATTATTGCCTCGTGTAGTAACGAGAATATAATAGATGCAGAACGGAATGCAATTAAACAAGTAGATCCTAATGCGTTATCTGAAAAAGAAGTTATTTCTATTGTAGAATCCTTTCAAAAGTCTATCAAATCTGAGACAAATACGAGAGGCGAAATAACAGAAAATCCAATTTTTGCTATTAGTGAGAAATATTTAATATCGTCTCGAAATTCAGAAATTACCCGTTCGTTGCCTAATGATGTAAAAGCTTTAGTTTATGAAGTTGAAATAAGGAATAGCTCTGAACAAGGGAAAGCTATTGTATCTGGTGATAGAAAATTCCCAAAGGTATTGGCGTATATACCTTCCTATAATGACTCCATTTTTGCAACGCAGATAGGAGCAAACGCTATGATTCAAATGTCGAAGAATGCATTATTAGACGAAATAGCCAATAATAGTGAGGCAATTACACGCTCTAGGCCTATTACTGATTTAGATGGCCAGGTTTGGATGATGATTGAACCTTTCTGTACTACAGAATGGGGACAGAAAGAACCATATAGTTGGAAGTTTGTAAATACTTGGGTTGAAATACCTATGGATATTTCTCGTAAAATATGTACATGGGAAAGACGCCCAGTAGGACTTACCAACACTGCAATAGCCCAAATTATGGCCTCCTTAGAGCCTGAATTAACTTGTGAAGGGATATCAATGGACTGGAGTTATTTAAAAGAAAGTAAAAGTATTAGTTATGATGATCCTTATGAGAAATGGAATATGGTTGCATCTTTATTTAAATATGTATATGATAGTACATCTTCTTCTCCAGTTTGGGGAACTGCCTATACTGATGTATGGCCGGACTCAGAATCTAAATTAGTGTCTTGCATTACTGCAATATCAACTCCATTATCTAATGTGTATAAATATCTAAATTCAGGAAGTGGAATAACCAATTGTGGTAATATTCAAAAATGGAGTATAGAAACAGTTAAAAATTCTGTTATTAAAATATGTCCTGTTTTGGTAGAATGTAATGGAAGTGCTTTTATAGTGGATGGTTATGCAATGACAAAGAACGAATCTTCTAGCAGTAATGCATATTTTCATTGTAATTTTGGAAAGACAGGTAATTCTGATGGTTATTATTTGGTAAACAATGATGGAAGCATTTCATTTGAGACTGGTGGTAATACCTATTGGGATACGCAATTAAGTGTTATACCTGATATAAGAAAAAGATAACATTGATTTATTATTGTACAGATTACATCACTAGTGTCCACTAAAGATTAGCGGATTCCCCCGTAAGTTATTAAATAACAATGCATTAGAGTTCATATTCCTGCGTGACGATTTGAATGGATTACATTTGCAACCAATAAGCAAACCACTCATTCGATGAACACCGGAAAATATATATTCTCTCAACTTGTAGAGTTCCTGCCTCAAAGAGTTTTTGATGCAATTGTCATGAAATACGAAGGTAACAAATATGTGAAGCACTTTACGTGCTGGAATCAACTCCTCGTAATGATGTTCGGGCAGTTGAGTAACCGTGACAGTCTTCGTGATCTTGTGACAACTCTCGCAGCTCATGGAAGCAAAGCGTATCATCTTGGCTTTGGCAAGAATGTAACGAGAAGTAATCTTGCAAAAGTCAACGAACGACGAGAACCCAAAATCTTTGAGGAGTTTGCTTATCGGATGATTGATATTGCAAGAAAGAAACGAATCAACAAAGATTTTGAGATAGACGGACAGGTATATGCCTTTGACTCGACCACCATCGACCTTTGTTTGCGTGTCTTCTGGTGGGCAAAGTTCAGACACACTAAGGCTGGTATCAAAATGCATACGCTTTACGATGTTGAAACAGACATACCCACGTACATACATGTTACTCAAGCAAAGCTTCATGATCAGAATGCAATGGACTCTATTCCTTATCAGCCAGGGGCTTATTACATTTTTGACCGTGGATATTTTGATTTGAAGAGACTCTTTCATATTACAGAGATTGAATCGTTTTTTGTTATACGGCAAAGAGGGAATCTCCAATATGAAATCCTTGAAGAACTTGATGTCAACCATAATAAAAATGGCATACTCTCTGATCAACTTATAGAACTGACAGGTTACAACACTGCCAAGAAGTATCCGGAAAAACTTCGCAGAGTTGTCTACTATGCAGCTGATTTGAACCGAACTTTTGTCTACCTGACCAACAACTTGGAAATACCTGCTCTGCAAGTTGCCCTCTTGTATAAATATCGTTGGCGAGTGGAACTCTTTTTTAAATGGATTAAGCAACATCTTAAGATTAAGTCCTTCTGGGGGACAACTGAAAGTGCTGTAAGAATCCAGATATTTACCGCTATCACAGCTTATTGCATGGTAGCTATTATAGAGCATGACCTTAAATTGCAGAGGACAACATACGAAGTGTTGCGAATTTTGAGCGCTTCCCTGTTTGACAAGACTCCGATCAAAGAGCTCTTTGCTAATGAACCTGTATGTGATACTGAAGATGGTCAATTAACTCTTAATTTATTTTAGTGGACACTAATGTATTTATATGTATCTTTGCATCAAAGTTAAAACATTTTAAGCATGGAAGAAAGAAAATACAATCGCATCAAAGTTGTTTTGGCCGAAAAGGACAAGACTGGCATTTGGCTTAGCGAAAAGATTGGTAAGAGCAATACAACTGTCTCGAAATACATCAATCAGAGAGTGCAGCCTGACCTCATTACACTCAACGCGATTGCAGATGCGCTTGAAGTGGATGTGAAAGATTTATTAGTAAGTAACTTAGAATAGATTCATACTCATGGATTCAAAACAATATAACGCATTATTCTCGTTCATTTGGAATATTGCTAATGACGTACTGGTACATGCTTTTGAAAAGGGTGATTACAAGAAGATCATCTTGCCATTTATGGTGCTTCGACGTATAGACGTTCTTTTGGAGCCGACAAAAGCAGCTGTTCTAGAAAAGAAAGAATTTTGTGATAGTCACAATCTGGTAGACTATACTCCATTTCTCACACAGGTAACAGGCTATCCATTCTATAACACTTCTGCCTTCACTATGAAGACGTTGAAGAATGAGACTGATCCTCAGCGTCTGAAGATGAATATCATAGAATATTTCAATGTGGATTCAATAATGTATCTTCTTTCAGCAGATCATTTAAAGCATATTTTGGTGTAAACGCCAAAGAATTTCGTCAGCAAGGAAAAGCAATATTCATTAAGAACGGCATTAGATATAGCAAGAATTGCAAAGCGCTTAGCAAGATAGGCAAAAACAATCAGCAAGTAAATGAGCAATTTTGCAACGTCGAACTAAATGAATTAATTATGATGGACAAAAAAATTGAGATTAAACAAATGCCCGAACTTCAATTGATCTATTGCCGCCACATGGGAGCATTCAATCAAATCGGGCATGCCTATGAGAAGTTATTTAAATGGGCCATTCCACGGGGGCTTGTTACGCCTGAAACGAAAACAGTTACCGTTTACCGCGATGATCCGGCAATAACCAGTATTGAGAAAGTTCGTCAGGATGCCAGTATTATTGTTACTACAGATGTAAAAGTAGAAGGAGAAATCGGAAAAGCAACTGTTAAGGCAGGAAAGTATGCGGTTGGACATTTCGAAATCAGAGAAACTGAATTCGAACAAGCATGGAATACCATGTGCTTATGGCTCACAGAAAGCGGTTATGAACCTGATGATGCTTGCACGTACGAGTTGTATCACAACGATTACAACAAGCACCCCGAACACAAGTTTATTGTAGATATCTGCATTCCAGTAAAACTCCTCTAAAGAAGGCCCCTTGGGAACAATCAACATTCTGCAGGGCATAGATGAAAAACCTCAAAAGTTAACATTTATGCCCTAAATGCAGAGTTACAAACTACTAATTGCAACGAGGTCCAACTCACCCTTAGGCTCCAAAAAATACAAAATAAACGTTAACAGACTTGCGTATCGTTTATAATTTTCGTAAACTTGCATTTGTAAAGAGTCATGGTTATCATAATTACAATGTATTTAAAACAGATTCTTCATTCTATAAAAATCAGCATGCAAGCTGCTTAAGCTTGGATTTCTTTTACTGCACACTACTTCTTCTTAGTTTATTATTTTTAAGAAGTAATCTTATATTGTTGTTTGCTTAATGCATATAATTCCTTCATGAAAGGATCTTTCCAACAATAAAGCAATCGGTTAATTTATATTAGCCAAAGAATGTTATCGGCACTTGTAGTACATGTACCGAAACATCTCGGACCGAAAGAATATACTTTCAGGTTAAAGACACCTGTCGTTCTTTCATCGCAAGTTTCTACTTATAAAGAAACAATTTATCTATTTTATTAATAAACGAGTTGCCACAGCATCTCCGTAAAAAAAACCTCATGAAACAAAAAGGAAAATTGGTATGGTTATTATTTATTCACATTTCAATTACAAACATCAGTCTACAAGTATTTGCACAAGAAAAGCCTACTGTAAAATTAGGTGGTGCGCTACGCTTTCAATATAATTATTCCAATTGGAAAGAAGACAATAAAAATAAAGGGGGCGATTTCGCTTACGACGTATTTCGCCTCAACGCTAATGTGGTGTACAAAAAACTACAGTTAAATGCAGAGTATCGTTTTTACCCGACTTCGTCTGGTGGCGGAATGCTTAAAAGCGGATGGGTCGGCTATCACTTTAACGAAAGCCATCAATTGCAGGTAGGACTAACGGAAGTACCGTTCGGCATATTACCTTACACTTCAAACAACTTCTTCTTTAATATTAACTATTATCTAGGATTAGAAGATGATTCCGATATGGGACTCAAATATGTTTACCAAAAAGGGAAATGGAACATCAGCTTGGCCTTTTTTAAGAACTCAGACCTACTTGATTATAGCGAAAACAAAGAAATATCGGATAGCAGATACGCTTATGATATTGCCGGAAGAAATAAAGAAGCAAATCAGTTCAATGCAAGAATAACATACAATTGGGGGACAATCTGGAAACAACAGTTGGGAGTTTCTGGTATGACGGGCGGGCTTTACAACCTCGACACCAAGAGAATGGGAGAACATAAGGCTTTCGCCTCTCATTACACCATTGACTACAAGCACTGGAATTTCAAGGCACAATACACATACTATAAAATAAGTCCCCAGAACAAAGATGGCGATAATAATACAATAGTAAGTGTAACAGCGTATGGTGCACCTTATAATATAGCATCTGAAGCTGACACATATTCAGCTTCACTATCATACACTCTACCCATACATAAAGGTATACTAGATGAGATACAGTTTTATAATGACTTTAGTATGATAGATAAACGAGAAGCCGATTTTAATGACAGTTTTCAAAATATAACTGGTTGTATGTTGTCTATGGGGCCTATTTACACCTATATTGACTACGCACTTGGCCGCAACCATGCTTGGCTGGGCAATGAATGGAGTGATGCTTTTGCCCAAGGAGTAACTTCAAAGAAATGGCACACTAGATTTAATGTCAACATCGGCTATTATTTTTAATGAAACCAATTATAAAAGAAAAAAATATGAGTAAAATAGAAATTAAAAGCCTTCATCTCATCTTCGGAAAAGATAAAAATAAAGCGCTAAAAAAGCTACAAGAGGGCAAGAATAAAGCTGAGATTTTAAAAGTAACGGGTTGTACTGTTGCCGTCAACAATGCGAATCTCTCCATACATGAAGGTGAAATATTTGTCATCATGGGTTTATCGGGCAGCGGCAAATCCACCTTACTTCGATGCCTAAATCGTTTAATACGGCCTACTTCAGGAGAAATTATCATCAATGGTACGGACATATCGAAAGTTAGTTCCAAAGAGCTATTGGAAATCAGACGTAAAGAACTCTCCATGGTGTTCCAGCATTTTGGATTGCTCCCACACCGTACAGTATTACAAAATATTGCATTTGGACTCGAATTGCAGGGTATTCAGAAAAACGAGCGTGAGAAAACTGCAATGGACTGTATGCAGCAAGTGGGACTAATAGGATATGAAAATCAACTAGTAAGTCAACTTTCAGGAGGTATGCAGCAACGTGTGGGACTAGCCCGTGCCTTAGCCAATAATCCGGAAGTATTGCTGATGGACGAAGCCTTCTCTGCTCTCGATCCATTGATACGAGTACAGATGCAAGATGAACTGCTTCAGTTGCAAACCAAAATGAAGAAAACCATTATATTCATCACTCACGACTTGAGTGAAGCGATCAAATTAGGTGATAGAATTGCTATCATGAAAGACGGAGAAATAGTTCAAGTAGGAACTTCAGAAGAAATATTAACCGAACCTGCCAATGAGTACGTAGAACGATTCGTAGAGAATGTAGATCGTTCCAAAATCATCACAGCTTCATCTATTATGATCGACAAACCCGTGGTAGCACGTTTTAAGAAAGAAGGTCCAGAAGTCTTAATTCGTAAAATGCGCCAAAGAAACCTCATTTCTTTGCCAGTGGTAGATGACAAAGAAGTATTGATAGGCGAAGTTCTGCTGAATGATCTGCTTGAATTAAGAAAAGAAGGAGTCCGTTCTATTGATACCGTTATACAAACTGAAGTTCATTCCGTATTAAGTGACACTGTAGTTGAAGACATCTTGCCGTTAATGACAAAAACCAATTCTCCCATCTGGGTAGTCAATGAACAACGAGAGTTTCAAGGTGTCATTCCCTTGTCATCGCTCATCATTGAAGTAACGGGTAAAGATAAAAAAGAAATAAACGAAATCATTCAAAATGCAATAGAATTATGATACATATAGGACCATACATAGAAGCAGCCATTGAATGGCTCACAGATCATTTTGCACCTTTCTTCGATGTACTGAATATTGGCATCGGAGGATTTATTAGCGGTTTTCAGGAGATACTGTTTGCCGTACCTTTTTACATAACGATCTCTTTATTCGTTTTGCTAGCCTGGTTCAAGTCAGGCAAAGGAACTTCAATATTTACCCTATTAGGACTACTACTAATTTATGGAATGGGCTTCTGGAAGGAAACAATGGAAACATTAGCCTTAGTTCTCTCCTCTTCGTTCATAGCCTTATTATTGGGAATACCTTTGGGAATATGGACAGCTAACAATAACCGCTGCCACAAAATAATGCGTCCCATACTCGACTTCATGCAAACAATGCCAGCTTTCGTATATCTTATTCCAGCCGTACTCTTCTTTGGATTAGGTACAGTACCGGGAGCATTTGCCACAATAATATTCGCTATGCCGCCAGTGGTACGACTTACCGGGCTCGGAATTCTTCAAGTTCCCAAAAGCGTAACAGAAGCCGCCCGTTCATTTGGAGCCACACGAAGGCAACAACTATTTAAAGTTCAGCTTCCACTAGCTTTGCCTACCATCCTTACGGGAATAAATCAAACCATCATGATGTCTTTATCAATGGTCGTTATTGCAGCTATGATTTCGGCCGGTGGTTTGGGTGAAGTTGTATTAAAGGGAATTACCCAAATGAAAATAGGATTGGGATTTGAAGGTGGAATCGGGGTTGTTATATTAGCCATCATACTCGACCGAATAACACAAGGGATTGCACAAAAAAAGAAATAAGAACCACATAAAAAAAATAATTATGAAGAAATTTAAAAGTTTAGCATTAGTACTAGTCAGCCTTATAAGCTTGGCATCGTGTAGCAGTTCCAACAATGAAAAAAAAATTAGTCTTACCTATGTTAATTGGGCCGAAGGCATTGCCATGACTCATCTTGCAAAAGCCATTTTTGAAGAACAAGGTTATAAGGTAGAAATGCTTAATGCAGATGTTGCGCCTATTTTTGCATCACTTTCACGCAAGAAAGCGGATGTTTTCCTAGACACATGGCTACCAGTTACGCACAAAGATTACATGAATCAATACCAAGATAAGTTAGAAGTAATTGGTTCCACCTATGAGAATGCACGCATTGGACTAGTTGTGCCCGATTATGTATCAATAAGTTCTATAGAAGAACTGAATAAATACAAAAATAAATTTTCAGGAAAGATTGTAGGAATTGACGCTGGAGCGGGAATCATGAAAGCCACCGAAGAGGCTATTCAAAACTATAATTTAGATTTTGAATTGATGACCTCAAGCGGTCCGGCTATGACTGCCTCACTAAACAAAGCTATACAGAAAAAGGAATGGATTGTTGTTACGGGATGGACGCCTCATTGGATGTTCAATCGTTTCAAACTCAAGTTTCTCGAAGATACTAAAAAAAACTATGGAGAAACTGAAACCCTACAAGTTATTGCCTGGAAAGGATTCAGCAAAAAAGATCCGTTTGCCAGTGAATTACTAAGTAACATGAAATTTACTGATGAACAAATCAGTTCACTAATGACGGCAATGAATGAAACTGAAACCAATGAAGATGATGCCGCTCTCAAATGGATGAATGAAAATAGGCAACTCATAAACAGCTGGATTCCTCAAACTGACGCTATCCGGTAAAGTAAACTGACTTCCATTAAAAAAATGCCCTTCGAGAAAATACAAAACACGTATTTCCGAAGGGCATTTCTTTATAATATAACAACGATTAATCGTTCTTTGACTTCAGAAGTTTCATATCTTTCTTCAACTTCTTTGAAAATGATTTTTCTGATTTCCTTTTTTCATGTACAGAAGCATTATAATGCCAAGCCTCTTTACGCAACTTCAGATAGTTTTCATAAACTCCCCGGTCTATTTCGCCTTCTTCAACCGCCTTGATCACCGCACATCCCTTTTCATTAATGTGCCGGCAATCGGCATATTTACATTCTCGAGCAAAATTATTGAGACCCAACAAGCCCGAAAGAGAATCTGAATTATCATTCGTCACCCCGAACAGTTTTACGCCCGGAGTATCTATCAACACTCCGCCAGAATCCATCAGAACCATTTCACGGCGCGTGGAAGTATGTCTACCCTTCCCTGTTGCTTCGCTGATTTCTGCCGTTGCCAGAATAGATTGTTGGCACAACGCATTAATCAAAGTGCTCTTTCCGACACCAGACATTCCGACAAAGACAACCGTTTCAGCCAGAGAGATGAACTCACGCAACCGAGCAATGGTTTCAGGCATTCCAATACTGGTGTAAAACACGGGAATCTTAGTTGAGACATGCCTTAGCCTGCTTTCAAAATCATCAGCATTATAACCTAAATCTGTTTTCGTTAAAATTAAAGCCGGCAAAATGCCTTCCTCTGAAAGTTGCAGCATAAAACGCTCTATTCTTCTTACGTTAAAGTGTTCATCCAGACTTTGTACAATAAACGCCTTATCTATATGAGAAGCGATAGCCTGTTTCTGAGAAGCCTGACCGCTTTTCAACCGATAAAGAGCTTTACATCGAGGAAGCATATCAAAGATAATCCCCTTCTGAGAATCGATGGATTGAAAAAGAACCCAATCACCCGTGCAAGGATAATCCACCGGATCGCGACTATAAAGCATGTTACCGGTGAGCTCACAAAGAAAATTTCCACTTTCAGAAACAACCTCGTAACATGTTTTATGAGTCACCGATACCCTTCCATGCATCAGATTACTAAAATCTGATATTTGTTTTTGCCGGAACAAAATTTCGTTCCAGCCATACAATGATAACTTATCCATGGTTTGAAAGCAGATTAAAGTTTCTTTCCGATGTAAAACACATAACCATAATAAGCCTTGTACTTATCAAAAAGTTGCGCTTCGTGACGTTGAGAAGCTATAAGACTCTCAACTGTGCTATTGCCTGCGTATTTCTTCAGAAAATTCTCTTGAGCAATGGCCTGCGGTGCATAGAAATGCTCCGTCCAACAGTTTTCCGGAAGAACAAACGTTGCCACAGGCAAATAACCAGTCTGCTGCATTTGAGCCACTTTACGCGGAATGGTATCTATTTCCGGATAAGCATCTAACCAGAAGTCATTGATTTCAGACGGTCGTTCCTCAGTAAACCAAGAAACTTCAGTTACGGCAATAAAGCCCCCTGTCTTCAGGAAACGCTTCCATTCAGCCAATCCCCGTTGAAAGCCAATATGATAAATGGCACCTTCAGACCAGATTAAATCCAACTCTTCATCCTTGAAAGAGAGCTGATCCATCGATTCAACAACACCCTGAACCCGATCCTGCAGACCTAACAAGGTTGCATTCTGATTAAATAATTCTATAAATAGAGGAAACAAATCGACACCCGTTAATCGGCCTGCCGTATGTTGCGCCAAAACCATTGTTTGTCCGCCGGAACCACAACCGATATCGGCAATACAAGATTTATCGGAAAGATTATCTATGAAACTTAACGCCTTGACAGTTACCTCAGGACTACCAGGTCCTTGTCGTTCGAGGCTAGAAAAATATTCGCAGATTAGGTTGAAATCAAATTCATGAATTGATTTACTATCATTATTCATGATGTTTAATTTTAAATTAATGTATGATATAAGTACACAAAAATAACTCAGACAAAATATGCCGGAGTAACCTAAGGGATAACCTTGGCAAAAGCCAAGGCTATTTACTTCACCAAATCCATATTAAATTTAAACATCCACTTTTTTTAGTTGCTGCAAATATAACTGATTAGTTTTGAAAAATAATATTTAATTGTATTTTTTATTCACTAATTCATTGAGCTGCACACTTCAGTTCATAATCTTTGCCAGCTTCCGTCATCAGATCATATTCATACGTACGGTATAAAACCGGCTGTTGCGGCGTGATTTCTTTCGAAATCAAAGGTTTTGTAATATCGGCAGGTACCAAGAACGAGTTCGGACAACTGCCTGTTGCAACCTGCAACCCATTACCTTTTAAAGGAACATAAGACCGAATACGAAGCACACCACCCAATCGTGAATGCACCATCGCTTTCTGTAATTGAGCACCTTTCCAATCCATGTCGACCACAAAACCACCACGCGCCACAAGTCCTTTTACATTTCCCTCGCTCCACTCTTCGGGCAAGGCAGGCAAAAGGTGAACGGCTCCATCGTGACTTTGCAATAACATTTCGGCTACACCAGCCGTATAACCAAAGTTTCCGTCAATTTGAAAAGGCGGATGAGCATCAAATAAATTGGGATACGTACGACCGTTGGGATGTTGCCTTGCAACGGCATCACTCGGAAGCAATGTCAGCATATTCTTAATGATGCGATACGCATGATTGCCGTCGAGCATGCGAGCCCAGAAGTTAATTTTCCAGCCGATGCTCCATCCGGTAGCCATATCTCCCCTTTGCAATAGAGTATTTCTCGCCGCCTGAAATAATTCAGGACTTACGTTAGGAGTGATTTGGTTGCTAGGATACAAACCATACAGATGAGAAATGTGACGATGATCGTCTTTGGGATCATCTGCATCGACTAACCATTCCTGTAATTGATTGTATTGCCCAATCTGCATAGGAGGCAGTTTGGCAATCACCTTCAGCAGAGAATCTTCGTAAGCTTTGCTACCGCCAAGAATTCGCGATACCAATAGCGTTGTATGTCCATTGTACAACCGGCAGTTATAGTTGTTCCGGCCCCACGATAGCCGTGCTCGGGCGACATAGAAGGCGCCGTCACCAGCCAACCGTATGAAGGATGCTCCACTAAATGGCTCAAAAAGAAATCAGCGCTACCTTTAAATACCGGATAATATTGCTTCAAAAAATCTTTGTTGCCCGTAAACAGATAATGCTGCCACAAATGTTGCGTAAGCCATGCACCACCGTTAGGCCACATGCCAAAGAAAGCCCCGTCGACCGGGCCGCAAGCCCGCCACAAGTCCGTATTATGATGTGTAACCCAACCTTTTGCACCATAAAGAACTCGGGCGGTTTCACTACCTGCAACGGCCAGTTCGGCAATCATTTTAAAAAGAGGATCATGCGTTTCGCTTAGGTTTGTTACCTCCGCCGGCCAATAATTCATTTCCGCGTTGATGTTCACCGTATATTTACTATCCCACGGTGCATACGGACTATTGTTCCAAATTCCTTGTAAGTTAGCAGGCTGTCCACCCGGTTGAGAAGAAGAAATCAACAAATACCTTCCGTACTGAAACAGAAGAGCCGCCAGATTCAAATCATTCCCCTTGTGGAAATTCAACACGCGCGTATCCGTTTCCGCCAGCGACTGTTCCGTTGCGGGCAAAGAAAAAGAAACCCTGTCAAATTGCTTTTTATAAAGCGAAACATGCGCTGCCAATGATGTCTCGTAAGGCTTACGAACAGCAGCTTTCAAATAATTCTCAGCTCGTTTGGAAGCATCGGCACTCACATCACGGTAATTCACAAAGTTAGTAGCGGCCGATATATATATCGTAGCAGTCGTAGCATCCGTAATGACCAACTGCTTATCGCCCGTGTTCTGCATACCGTCTGTTTTAACCTCAACCCGGCATTCGGCATGCATTGCGGCAGGAATCCCCTCATGTTCTGCTCCCTCACATCGAACCAACAGCTTGCGCCCCTTCACCGTTACGGCCGATTTCAAAGGAGAATCGTAAGAAAGAGAAAAACTCAACGCCTTTGATTTATCTGCTTCCAGACGAACCATGATCACATTATCCGAGAATGAAGAAAACACCGTACGAGTATAATTAACCCCATTCACTTCATAGCGAACAGTAGCTGTGGCATTCTCCAGATTTAAATCCCGGTAATAGTTACGAGCCTGCTCATGTCCGGGCTGATGAATAAAGAGACTGCCCAAAGTCAGGTAGCGCATTCCGTGTTGTGGAGTGAAGAAATTCTCATCAATCACCTTTTGCGCCTCAACAAATTTATTTTGGAAAACGAGTTCGCGCACTTTAGGAAGCGCCTCACGTCCTTTCGGATTATTGTTATTGTAAGGTCCGCCCGACCAAAACGTCTCCTCGTTCAACTGAAGTTCCTCACGCGAGGTACCCCCGAAAACCATCACCCCTAAACGAGAATTCCCTAAAGGAAGAGCTTCAGTCCAATGTTGTGCCGGTTTGCTGTACCATAATTTTAAATTCTGTGCCTGAGCGGCAAAAGCCAAAAACAACAAAAAGACGATTACATGTATTTTTCTCATGATTTTAATGATAACAAGATTATAAAGTGGTACAAATATAGGGATTTATCATCCACATCATAAAAGAGTTCTGTTACATATACCTTAGTCTGTGTTACACAGAACCAATAAATAAACTAGGAGAACCGCAATAAGTCAGCACCAATTGATGCATAGCCCGCGTTACACCTGATAGTCAAGCAATTGCGCCCGGTCGTCAGGGTGAATTCTTTCCTCCAGCAAGTCACCTTCCTGCCGGATGTTGCTGATGCATTGCGGATCGTATCCAAAGAGCTGCGAAAGGTTTTCGGACGCAAAGTCATATCTTCCTTTAAAAACATCAACCGTAAAAATGCAACTCCTACTCATTTGTGCAAATGATTGAATCACCTCTCTCTTAGCGTTCCAAAAGTCATAATCCACATCGAGACTGCTAATGCGCTGCCTCGACCATAATTCTTGAGGAGTTGTGTTCTTTACAGTTATTGTCGGATTCATGTTCTTTTTATATGTCTGACTTTTATTCTTGGCACACAGTGTCAAATCACTATTAAACATGTATTGCAAAACTACATCATTTGATTGAAAAAAAACTATCTTTGGACGTCAAAAACAAAGAATCATCTTTATGGAAACACAAATATTATTAAGAGATCCCGATATATTTCCTTCCGAGGAAGTATTGCGAAACGCTTTAGGCGAAACAAATTACAATTTATTTCAGGGATTCGTTCAAAACATCACCTCTCCAACTAGCGGCTTAGCCATGGAATGGCGATACTATAACGACGGAAAAGCATGGCTTTGCAAGGTGGTTAACAAGAAGAAGACCGTTTTTTGGCCTTCCATTTGGGAACACTATTTCAAAACCAGCTTTTATTTCACTGAAAAACACTTGGAAAGCATCGATGCGCTAAGTATTGCCGACTCTCTCAAACAGCAACTGGCACAAGCCAAAAGCATAGGGAAATTAATTCCTCTGATTATTGATGTGCATAACGATGAAGCAATGACCGATTTACTGACCTTGGTTCATTTCAAGAAGAGCTTAAAATAAATCAATAATCCTTTCTTATTTTTATTTACTACCGGCACGAACCAGTTCCACGGCTTCTTTACCGGTTAGGTGTTCTATGTCGAGTTTGATCACGCACATGTGATGAAATCCTTTTTCTATCTCCTTCAAACGCCCTTCTTCCTGTGCCGGAGAATATTTTTCGGCCAGTAGTTCAATGGCTGTTCGTTTTTCAACATCGTCATTCACCATGCTTATTTTTCCAAAGGCAATGGCGCTTCTGAAATACGTGGTGTACTCTTCGGGCACAATCTGGTCTTGCTCAATGACACAAAAAGAGGCTTTGCTGTTTTGAGCAATGGCATCGACCTTGTGACCGGCCAGCGCACTGTGAAAGTATAGGGTATTTTCGTGATACACATAGCTAATGGGCACTGCATACGGGTAATCGTTATCACCCAAGAGTGCCAGCACTCCGGATGTCATGCGGTTTAGTACGGCTATTGTGTCGGCAGTCGACAACAACTGTTTCTTACGGCGCATCTCTCTGAACATATATTCTATTTTAAAATGAAACAATCTCTAGACCAACCATCTGATTTAAATTCCCCGCAAAGATACAATCTCTTCTTTTACCCAGCACTTCCTATTTAAAAATAAAGCATTCCCTACCCTCTCTTTTAGCACAAACTAAGTTGATTGCTCCTTATAATTAGTTCGTCACAGGTATGGAAACCATTCGTCACAGCATGCGGTGCCTTACGTCCCCGCTAGCGGTGCCATTCGTCACGGGTAGCAGGGACGAACTGTCAATAAAGGAGAAATCACTTAGTTTGCATGAGAAAATGAATAAGCACAGCGTGAACGAAGAGATAAAGTGTCTGATGGGATAAAAAAGGCAGGATGTTACATGTACAAACATATCCGTATCATTCAAAAGGGGTTTATGAATCACAAAGAACCTATATTTGTTCCAGTGAACCATAAACATAATATTTTATGAAACGAATCAACTTATTTCTAGTCAATGCCATACTCATATTGATGAGTTGCAGTGCACAAAACAGTCTTCCTGTATTTAAAAACACAGGCAATCCTTTAATTAAAAACAAATTTACGGCAGATCCTGCCCCGATGGTACACAACGGGCGACTCTATTTATACGTAGGGCACGATGAGTATAGGGACGGACAAGATACGGCCTCGGGCGGACAGGAGTTTAACATTACCGAATGGCTTTGTTATTCAACAGACGATATGCAAAACTGGACGGACCACGGATCGGTTTTGAAGCCGACAGATTTTAAGTGGGCAGTGGGCGAAGCTTGGGCGTCGCAGGTAGTGGAGAGAAACGGTAAGTTCTATTATTATACAACCGTTCAGGCAGGTGCTCCTTATAACAGTAAAACGGTTGGAGTTGCAGTGAGCGATAGTCCTACCGGTCCTTTTGTTGATGCCATTGGCAAGCCTTTGGTGACCGATGATATGACTTCAAACGGTGCACGCGGCTGGTGGAATGATATTGATCCTACCGTACTGATTGATGATGACGGGCAAGCGTGGTTATGCTGGGGCAACGGAACTTGTTTTCTTGCCAAATTAAAAAGCAACATGATTGAGCTGGATGGTGATATTGAGGTGATTAATGTGCCCAGATATGTTGAGGGACCGTGGTTGCACAAACGTGGCGACATGTATTACCTCACTTACGCTTCAATGGGAAAAGGCAAGGAAACCATTGCTTATGCTACGGCTTCTTCCATGAAAGGCCCGTGGACTCCACAAGGTGAGCTGACCGGAATGGCTGAAAACAGCTTTACAATTCACCCGGGAATCATTGAATTTAATAAGAAATGGTATTTGTTTTATCACAATGCTACGTTGACCATTAACGGACGTGCCGGAGCAACAGGAAGGCGCAGTGTGTGTGGATGAATTGCAGTATGCACCCGATGGTAAGATGATTTATGTAAATCAAACCAAAGAGGGTGTAGCCAAGAAGTAACGATCACTATTTGTTATATATAGATTAAGAGGTGGGCAAATGCTCACCTCTTAATCTATAAACTCATTGGGGGAAAATAATGCGGTAGTTTCCACTCAAATGCATGAAAGCAAACAAACGTAACAAACCATCGTAGTAGGCATCAAAATACCCGTCTTCGTAAGGTTCATGTTTAGCATTCCACAATTTATCAACAAACTCATAACTCTTTGTGTGCGTAGTAACCAGCGAAGCTGCTGCGGCAGTGGCAACCAGTCCCAGAGAATGTCTTAACTGTTTATACCCTCCTGCGTCTAGTATTTCTGCAACAGTTGTCCCGTCTACATTGTATTGATCTACAAATGTATCAATACCTTGACTGTACAAGAAGTTCTGTATTTTATTGCCGTAACCCTGCTGCCATTCTTTATCTGCACAAGCCCACGAATAATCCAAGGCGATGTTCATCGGAACACGCCACGAGTCAAAGCGGAAAGCATCGCCTATAATTCCGCGTTTCATGTTAAGAAGGCTGCCATCGTAGTTATTGTAATCGGGATTGAGTCCCGTTACCGGATGAATACTTTTATGCAAATATTCTCGGCTACGCGCGGCACATTCTCTCCAGAAGTCGGCTCTTCCGTCGTTTGCCCAGCGGGCCCACACTTCATAAAAGGCAGGAACGTGATAAGAAGGGTCGGTAAATCGTCCTCCAAAAGTATCGGGAACAAAGGTTATTAACTTGTGCTCCATATTAATAAGAGGCATAACCCGATTGGTTCCGTCTTTCTTCATGGAACAGTTGAGGATGTGTTGTGCCTCTCCTAGGTAATTAATGTCCGAGTCATTGCCCCAACTGTTGGAAGCGAAAATCAACGAAGTGACGTAATATAACTCGCCATCGGAAGCCGGTCCCTGAGCATTACGCGTGCCGTCGGTCTTGCAACTCCAGGCGAAATAGCCTTCGAGCGGACCTTCTTGGTGTTGCATATATTTTTTGCACCAACGCCACAAACGATCAAAAATATCTTTTCGGTTAAACTGTACGGCAATCATCAATCCGTAAGACATACCTTCGGTGCGCACATCGTGGTTTTTTATATCACTAATGTAGGCCATTGAATCATTTGTCTCAAAATAAACTTTATTGGGCCCGTAAAAAATGTCATTGAAAACCGACTTTAATTTGGCATCAATATCGGCTTGTGTGTATCCGGCCTCAGCAAATAAATTTCGGTATTTACGGGTTTCGAAGGCTCCCTGCTCCCAAGGTTTTATGGAAGCCCTGCTTTGTACGGCAAAATCACCGGCGTTTTGACCAAAGCGCATCCAGTCTATTTCAACTTGTCCTTCTCCTTTCAAACTGACTGATAAGTCGTGCACGTTTCGTAAAGCAAGTTTTAGATCATACTCCTTTTCAATCCATCCGTCGGACTTCGGAACAACCAGACTGGCAAGCAATTTGGCAGCCTTATCTGCCGTTCTTATTTCAACCACACCCCCGGTAGAGGAGTTTACTCTCATTTGCATTTTCCGATAACCACCGTCGCCAAAGTCGACTCTGTTATATCGCAACCAAGCTCCGGGCTTAGTAAAGACGGCTTTCCATCCTTCAAATTTATTGTTTTCATCAACGAAAGCAATCGCTGCACCCTGGTTGCTGATTTGACTATACCTGTCTAATTGAATTTTACTGCTTGCAGTCGTGAGTCCCACTCCGCGTAAAGTAGGCACTACCTTCTTGATCGTTCCGTCTGCGTTGAAAGAAAGAGAATCAACGCGTACGGATCTATTCTTATCAAAAGCAGGAGAATAATCGTTGTGATGGTAAAACAAATACCATTGTTTGTTGTATTCTACTAAAGAATGATGATTGGTCCAGCAGCCCGTGGCCGACTGATCCATGATCAGCCCTTTGAATTCAAACGGTCCCATCGGACTGTCGCCCATGGCATAGGCCAACGTCTCGGTTTTATCTTGCACCCACGGGAAAGTGAAATAATACTTTCCGTTTCTTTCAAAGGCAAAAGGGCCTTCCATAAAACCTTCGGGCAAATTTTTAATCTGTACAGGTTCCGAAGCCAGTTCTGTCATGTTGCTCTTCAAGCGCGCAACATACATTCCTCTTCCTGACCAATAAATATAAGCCTCACCATTTTTATCAATCAGCACGCAAGGATCTATGCCATTTATGCCTTTAATAGGTTCAGCCAATGGGGTAAAAGGGCCGGTAGGTTTATCGGCAACGGCTACGCCAACTTTGAACCCTCGCTGATTTTCTCCTTTAGGAGACGCTGGAAAATAGAAATAATATTTTCCGTTGGCAAAGACACAGTCGGGAGCCCACATGGAATATGATTCCGCATTCACCCAAGGAACATTTTCCTGACTAAGAATAACTCCGTGATCTTCCCAATCAACAAGATTGTTGGAAGAAAACACGTGATAATCTGCCATGCAAAACCATTCCTTTAACCGTTCAACGGGACTGGGAATGTCGTGCGACGGGTAAACATATACTTTTCCATCAAAAACTCTTGCCGTAGGGGCGGCCGAGAATTGATGCCGGATAATGGGATTCTGAGCTCCCGACAAATGAACCATCAGGCATAATACAAAGGTCAACCAAATTTTTCTAGTATTCATATTGAAGGTTTTTTATTTAAATAAAAGCGGAGCAAACTGATAAAGGCTTTCACGCCACACAGGCCATGTATGTCCTCCATTGGTTTCATAATACGTATATTTGATGCCAATCTTATCAAAACGTTCTCTCATGATCCGACAGTTTTCGTAAGCAATGTCTTCTTTCCCTCCCATGGATATCCAGAATTCTTTAAAACTAACATTATATTCATCCTTTTTTTCCTGAAGAAGTGAATAATATGTTTCCGTATCCATCTTCATTAAGCCGGGCATAGGAGCCTTTGCCCACCATCCGGAGCTAAAGACACCAACGTAAGCAAACAGTTCAGGATGAGGAATAACCGTATTTAATGTGTGAATACCTCCCATGGAAAGTCCGGCTAAAGCACGATGAGAGCGATCTTTCTTCACGCGATAGTTTTCTTCTACAAAAGGAATACAATCATTTAAAAGTTCCGCCGTGAAGTCTTGAGAATTACCATCGCACATTACAATGACCATAGGAACTGCTTTCTGTTGAGCAATAAGGTTGTCGAGAATGATATCGGTACGGCCTTGCAACACCCATCCTCTTTCATCTTCACCGCCACCGTGTTGAAGATACAGCACCGGATATTCCTTTTCGCTCTTTTCGTAGCAGTGCGGAGTATAAACAAACATGCATCTCCATGCATTGGCCGTTTTAGAAAAATATCTCTTCATACGAACTTCTCCGTGAGGTACATCGGCCAGTTCATATTGAAGCACATCTTTGGCATAAGGTATCTCTACGCCACTGGTGTGCATACTGCAACCATAGAAAGACTCACTGGAAGGATCGGCCACACGTACGCCATCAACAATGAGAAAGTAATAATGAAAGCCCGGGCCTAACGGTTCAGTGGTACCCAACCACTCACCTTTTTCGTTACGAACCAAATCGTATTTTTTGCCTAAATCAATTTGCACCAATTTAGCTTCAGGGGCTACTACTTTAAACTGAGCACGATGATCCGGTGTAATCCGAGGGTATTGTGCACCTCTGACACAATACTCTGAACGTACACTCTCTGAAGTATCACTGTCAGAAACAGGTTGAGCCATAGCTATCATGACCACCGAGAGAAACGTTACTAAAAGAATTAATCTTTTTTCCATACTTAATTTTGAGTTTGGTATAATTTATAAAATAGACTGCATAACTATTTGCCGCTATTGTTTAATAGATGATCTGCTGCATTCACCAAATAAATATAACTGGCCGCCAAATCGATAACGTATTCGTTTTCGCTCCACAAGAAGGGATAATCATCTCTATTTTCAGGAAAGTCGGGCTTTACAATACGTATTCCGGGCACAACTCCACCGGGAATAAAGGAATAATCGGCCCGGTTATTGCCGTACGCCACTTTCTTGGGCTGCGCTCCAACACCCGACACAAACGAAAGATTATGAAAAGGATGACATCCGAAAAGATAATCAAGGCTTCGGTAAATCAAATCTGGTTTAACGATATCAGGATATAGCAGATGAAGTTGGTAAGCGTTAATGGCTTCTTGAACAATTCCGTGATTTCCCGCCCAAGAGAAACGACTGATTTGAACTCCAAAGGGGTTTTCTTTATTTTGTTCTGTCACTTGTTTGACATACGCTTGCACCATAGGTTCCACCTGTTTCTTTATCTGATTATCCATAAAAGGTAATATTCTTGCAACAACAGAAACGTTTCTATCAAATTGCGTCAAAAGAATCGGGAACAGTTTCTGCATTCTGTTTTTATAGACAGTATCACCTACTGTACGCCAAAGCTCAAAAGCGGCTCTGCATTCCACGCTATTCATGAAATCAACACTATTAAAACTCCGCCCACCAAATTCAATCTTTTCGGGAGTGGGACGTGAATGTTCGTCTTTCCAAATAAACTGAGCGACTCTGGAGGCTTCCATGCTTAATTGTGGATTATACTCTTTCAAACTACGGGCTGCAGCTGCCAAAGAAATAGCTGTACCGTAATTCAGATACGGATTTCTATTAGTAAATGCCCAACGATCATCAAAGGTACCGCTGGTTGGTCCGTCGGTTTGCAAACTATCTAAATTGGCATTATACACCTTATTATCCGTTTTATTCACTGCATCACCCAAATGTCTGTACTGATACAAATGTGACTCGGTAATGCCGGGTATCGCATATCCTACAGCATTAACCTGTCCTATTAGTTGCAAAACTCCGTGTTCCAATTGCTGCAACAAATCAGGTTTACCATCGGGAACATGTATTTCTGTGTAACGGGTTTGTTGATTGATGCTTGTTTGATCACGAGAAACTCTAAAGTCTGACCAAAGATCTGCAAAAGTCTGAACAACAGATTGCTGAGAAGGTGTTTGGATGTCAAAGTCGCCCGCATCAAACCACCCTCCTACATTTAAACCTTCAATGTGTTCCAGCGGCTTATATTTATTGTCGGTAGTAGGTCCTTGGTGCCATCCATCCCAATGATTACGGTTAAGGGGTGCTTGCAAGGCATCGTCGAGATGTGGCGCTCCATGCCAGATTCGATAGGCTTCTCGAACACACATGTGATCCATTTGGACAGGAAAGAATACGTCTAACGTGGGGAACCATGCTTTTTGAAATACATTTTTTCCAATAGGAAAAGGAGCGGTACGCAGTTTATTATATTCCAAAACATAGATACCCGGTTCATTTATCGCAGTAAAATCAAATTGTTTATACTTATAACGGGTATAGATTCCCCAATCTGCAGGCATTGCCGATAATACCTTCGTCAGCCTTCCGTCGCTGCCTACTTTCAACAATGTTACTTCATGCAGTACTTCATCATTTTTATCCAGTTCAATTACAGCCATCTTCTTTTGAGCCGGATGATATCCCACCTGAGAATAAGCAACAAGCGGTTTGCGTATCCACTGGGTATCCGTTTCAGCTTGAATAAACCATTCGGCAATTTTTCCCGTCTTCTTTCCCGGAAGCAATGTTCGAACCACAAAATTTCCATTTTGTTGTTTGTTGCGTCCATCAAACAACATGAGACTATTACCATCTGTTGTACGTATAGACACGTGTTTTTCAGGATCATCGGGCGCTATTTCTATTTTGCGACCGGTTGCTATCGGTTCCGGCTCCACAATTCCTTGAATAGTGGTCATGAAATCTGCCGGAGAAGTTGGAAACAAACCGTGTATGTCATCAAGTATGTATGAGTGTCCCCAAAACACTGGAGGCACAAATTCGAGATTAAGTCCGGCAATGCCACACAATTTATCAGGTAATGCTTTCTCCGTATATACGCTAAGATATAGGCCTCCATCCTTAGCTTCTGCAACCAATGTATAGTCAAATGCATACTCCGGGTAGCTTAACGAAACCTCAATTCTCTTATTTTTTTGATCAACCTTACGATCAATGAATCGAGGCAGCTTATCCCATTGTCCGGGAGTGGGGTTCAATCGCACGTCACCATTCGTTGCGGTACGAATTCCATGATGTATGATCTCAACAGCACTGATTTTCGAATCATCGAAAGTAGCATCATATATGTTACTGAAAACAAAATAGTTTAATCCACGCGTCTCAAAATAGTCAGAATCATTCACTATCAAGTGATTTTCCTTCATGTAGACTGTCTCTTTCTGAAATCCACTTAATACTATGTAACCAATAAATCCGATAGTAAAAAGACTTATTTGACATCTGTTGATCTTCATATTAGATTAAGTATTACCCGTTGGCGGAATTAATTCACTAAAAAATGTCAGGAAATAAGTTGTGCATATCATTGATTATTAGTATTTTAATGGTGATCAAACTATTAATATACAGCTCAATTATGCACAACTTATATGCAATATTCGCTAAATTTCTTGATATATGCAAGATGTTTTCTGCTGATTTAGTAAACGAAAAAGGGAATATACCTCGCAGAGGAGTCGTCCCGAAGTTCTCTGACTTAGAAGTGATCAGTTTAAGCCTTGCTGCCGAATCAATAGGTATAGATAGTGAAAGCTTTTTGTTTTCTAAATTAAATGAATACAAAGATGATTTTTCTTCTCTCATATCCCGTCGTCAATATAATGATCGCAGGAAGCTCACTATCGGCTTATGTAATCAGGTGCGTGAAAGAATTGCATCAAAAGTTGATGGTGGAGAAGATATTTTCTGTATTGATTCTATGCCAATTGAAGTCTGTCGTCCCATAAGGTCAAAACGTTGTAAAATGGGAAAGAATAATTATGATAAAGCTCCCAATTATGGCTATTGTGCTTCACAGGGTAAACATTATTACGGATATAAATTACATTCTCTCTGTGGGTTGAGCGGTGTCATACACTCTTTTGACCTGACAAAGGCGAGTGTTCACGACATTCATTATTTGAAAGACGTAAAGTGTAACTTTCAGAATTGCACCATCATCGGTGATCGTGGATATATTGGAGCAGCCATACAACTTGATTTATTTGAAAAAGCTAATATCAAGTTGGAAGTTCCATATCGGTCGAATCAAAAAGATTGGAAACCTGTATTTAGTCCATTTGCTAAAGCAAGGAAAAGGGTTGAAACGCTTTTTGCACAATTATGCGATCAATTTATGATAATCAGAAATTACGCAAAACAAACAGAAGGATTGTTTACCAGAATTACGGGGAAAATTAGTGCACTTACAATCCTTCAATATATAAACAAGATTAATAACAAACCCATTGGACAAATTAAATATGCACTAATTTAATTCCGCCAACGGGTAGAATAATATCTGGAGACAATTCTAAAGTAAGATAATTCATCTTTTATAGATTGACAACAGAACATAGTAACCCACTGATATTTAGCAGAATTGCCAAACGTCAGTGGGTTTATTGTTCCCAAATTGTGTACCATCAGCCATGATGGGAACAACAGATGATTAAATCCAGTGGTAGTGTTTGCAGATGGAAAGGATGATAACACTACCAACAATCACGATGCCCATACCGAAGAAAAACCAAACAAACCACTGCGCATAGTGACCAAGGTATGTTCCATCGTATTCTTTGAATCTTGCAGTTGATCTTTTGCGTTCATCAACAAGCATTTCATCAACCTCCCGAATATGCTTCTGCTCTCGTTGGGTCTGTTGAAGATGCTCCTTGTCGAACGTAGCCTGTATTCTCTTCCAGTCTGCATCAGCAACGTGAACTGAAACATTCAGCTTGTCAGGAGCCTCCTTCTGAATCTTGTCAAGAGTTTCATTGATGGAATCAACCTTCTTGCTGATTTCGGCAACCAGTGCACCAATCTTGACTTCCTGACGTTGAAAGTCATGAACAGCAGTTTCATGCATCAGCATGGCATTGATGAGATGTGATGTTGCCAGCTCGATATTCTCATTCAGTTTCTTCAATTCCGGCACACGATCAACAATGCTCTGTTCGGTCTGCTGACCCTCAATATCTTCCTCGACTTCATCCATCATGGAACTGAAGTCGGGCTTATCCTCTCTGCCTTTACTTTTTCTTATCATAGACTTATAGCTTTATCGGTGATAACCACGACGTGGTTTTGGCATTGGTCTGCACATAGAATGGGACATCTGGAGGCAACGGCGAGCATACTCCCGATCGTCCTCGTCATCCTTCTTGCTCCATCCAGACTGTGGTGAACCGCCACCACCGCCACAAGATTCGGACATGGATGTTGCGGCATCCACATAGCCAACAAAGAGCAACATGGCAACATGAGCCACGTCCTCGACAGTTGCAAGATCGTTGTTCTCTGGTAGCTGAGCCTCGTTGAAGAACACGTCCTTGACAGCGTTAGGAATCCAGATACTCTTGATACCATTGCCTGTATCAATGTTGAATACCGTGTTGACAGGTTCTGGCTTCGGCTGAACTCTGGTCTGGGTATAAGTTGGAGTTTGAGCCACAGGATGGACTGGCTTAGCCGTTGGAGTAACGACTGGTGCAACTGGCTTTTCCTTGACCTGGACTGGTGTCGGATGGAGTTTCTTCCATGTGGCTTCAAGCTGTGATACCATGTATCTTCGACCTATCTCAGAAGCCTTGAATACAGAGGCATTCTTGTCGATGGTATAGCCAACAAGCTTGTTCTGCTTGTCATACTTCGGATTCACCTCATAGCCCTTGAATCTCAGCATATCAAAGTATCTGTCAACATTAAATCTATCCATCTTTTTGAGGGTGTATTCGCAGAAATCCGCAATATCCTTCTTGCGCATTTCTCGTATCTCCTTGGGTTGTCTCCACCCATGTCTCATGTTGATGATTTCCGCAGCCATCATAGCACGTTCGTGAATATCATGAACGTCATTGGTATTGCCATCCAGATCAACACGACAGCAGTCAATATGAAGGTGGAGTGTTCCAGACTTGGAGTCCCTGTGAAGGGCACCCACATTCATTGAATTACGGAAATTGGTCTTGACCTCCTTCTTCATGCCCTTGGGTATGAGTCCGACAGAATCAAGAATATGCAGTGCTTCATCCTGAAGGTCTGCCCAGTCTTCCATCGTGAAGTTGGCAGACTCTTCCTTTGATGGGGAAATGACGAAAGATGTCATGAACCTTTCCAGTTTGCGTCCTTTCGTTCTCTCACCTTCAAACAGCTGACAGTGATGCTTCATCATATACCAGATAGATGTAGCATCAATATCCTCAGGCATGTGGTTTACCTTGACCACGGTTGCCTTTTCCTTCTCCATCGCGTACCTCACGGCATTACCGCCATAAGGCACAACCTTTGCGAGCATGATCATGATGATTCTTTTGATTTGGTCTGTACACTTGATGTAATATTCTCTTCGATGCTGTACCAATGTTGGATGAGTCCAGCGACAGCATCAATCCACCATCGCATGAACTTCTCACTCTTGAAGTACTTTGCCTTTTCCTCATCCGTTTTCTTCCGAAGGACGTTGCTGATGTTTATCAGATCTGCCCTTGCCAGAGTCAGGGAGTTAAGTGCATCCACCTCAACCTTCGTCAGTCGCTGACGTGGATGATGATTCACAGCTGTCTCAACCATATAGCGGTTGATGCTGAGTCCGCACACCTTGGCAAGAGCCTTGATCCTGTCATGTTCTTCCAGAGTGCATCTGTAGGCATAAACCTTGGTGCCTGGCTTCTTGTTGATCTTCTTCTTTCTCATAATCAGGGATTGAAATAAAGGGATGAAAATAAAACAGTTGGAAAGATGGTCAGAGTCTGCGAGCCTGCGAGTAGTAAGAGAAACTTTTAGGAGTACACAATCTGGGACACCAGATTTGTACTACAAAAGGATTTCTCGAAAAGCTCCTATAAAAATGAGGATCTTTTAACTCCGAAGTTCCCGTCTGGGCTTTGAAGGTCGTTTCGGCTTGCCGTTATAACTGGACTGAGAAACGTCCGTTGGGACGATTGTAGTAGCCTGTATGGCTCTCAGCACAGGAAGGATGGCAGATTGACCATCTATGAGCAGTCAAGCCCTCTGACGCAATTCTTAGCTGTGAGGCCGTGTTTTACAGCGTCATCTTTGAACCTGATTCGTACTGATCTCGTTTCCCTTCTGTCTGCTTGCCATCGGCTTCTTGCAGAGAAGAAGGATTGTCAGCAGACATCAGGTCGATGGCTGGACGAGCGGAATTGTCGTTGCCAAACGAAACGGAAGAACTTCCTTCGACAGCAGATTTCCCCACATGGTCACTATCATTAGATTGTGATGATGGAGGGAATAAACTGCCATCAAAAGAAGGAGGATTACCCACGTAGGAAACATGGGAATTGCCTCTCAAAGAATCAGAAATATCCTTGTCCGCTTTCGTGGTGGCTGTATCTTCAAGAGTGATGACCTCTGCAGGTGGAACTTCCGCATGGAAAGTTCTTGAACCTGTATCAGTGCGCCTTGATCCAAAGTTGTTCTTACGGAAAGTGCCATCTATATACCATCCAGAGAGGGAATGAAGTGTATGGATGCGGGTATCTCCAATCTTCTGAGAAGAGGAAATGCCCAGTGACTCCATAGCCTCCAGAATCTTCGGAACGGTCTTGCGGTCTTTATCCCAGAGCTTAGTTTGGTGTTGTCAATCATAAGCTGGCCGGGCAAGATCTTCACTTGTTGAGTCTTGCTGATAGGCTCCAGTTTCGTTTCACGGACAGCAAGAGTAGCCATAGACAGAAAGCATTCCATGCGGTCTATCTTGTATTTCTTGCTGCGAAGGAACTCCATCTGGTCATCTGACAGGATGAAGCAATAATGAATCTTTTGGGTGTCCATTGTGGTTGTATTTTGAAAATTATATCCTCGATTATTGACAAAGTAATGACCCGACCAAGAAGGAAGGTCACTTGATGAGTTCTACAAGAGATTTCTTCATGTCATCGTCAATGACTCGGTAACGTGCAAAAGCCACGCTTCCGTTGGCATGACCTGACATGGAGGCAACCAGATTCGGGTCTTTAGCCGAACGGTAGAGATTACCGATAAAAGTCCTTCTTGCCATGTGAGAAGTAGCCACATCACAGATTGGTTTCTTCTCTTCCTGACGTGTCCGTGGGTTAATCACTGTGACCACACGATTTACCTCGGCACGTTTCAAGATCATTCGGATTGCTTCGTTGAACTTGAAGTTGAAATGGTTGGGGAAGATTGGCTCATCGTCACCATGACAATGGGCATCCAAGATAGCCATTGCCTTAGGGACGAGAGGCACCCTCACGGTACGACCAGACTTGCCTTTGGTCTTGTGAGGGATATACTCCAGGAATCCGTCAATGATGTTCTTGGGGGTGAAGGTCACAAGATCACCATGACGGCAACCGACTAGACACTGGAAGACGAACATATCTCGGTAATCAGCAAGTTCGTGGTCATCTGACAGGTTACATGACAGAACTTGGTCACGCTCTTCAACGGTCAGGAAGAAGGGAGTGCCATAGAGAGCCTTGGGTATCTCATAGGCAAAGAAGGGATTGTTGTCCGTGATTCCCTGCTTTCGTACCCAGTTGCAGACAGTACGCATCAGCGTCATGTTGGTGCTGATGGTGTTGAGAGAACGAGGCTTGCCAGTCCCACAGGACTCATATTCATTGAGTAGGAAACCCTCAAATTCACGAAGATCATTGGCAGTCATGCTGTCAACGTTCATCGTGAAGTTGGGCTTATTGAGTGAAGACTGACAGTAATCTTCAAAGCGAGCAACCTTGGCAATGAGTCCTCTGGTGTTACACTCCTGATGACTGCCAAAGTGTTTACTCTGAAGATAGCTGTCAGCACAGGAGACGAAAGATTTGCTTACCATCGTCCCAGTGCCCATCTGGTAGGCATTAGGATGATGATAGGCAAAGATTGTATTCCTAAGCCACTCGGAGTCTGCTCCGATATAGTAGCTCTTGGCGATGATACCTGTAAGTTCCTTGACCTGTGCGTCAAAGAGGTTTCTGGTATCATCGTCAACCAGAGCGACACGGCTCTTGTAGCCCTGACGATCCTGAGACCAGTGATTGGGATTGATTTGAAGTTCGCTTGCGCACTTGATATCAAGCTCCTTATCACGGACTCGGAAGTACACCGAAGCACGGCTGTTCAGGTCGTTCTTCGATGTATCTCTCTGACGTATGAAGGCAGTTACTCGCATATAGTCTATGATTTAATATAAGGGAAAAGAAGGATTTATCTTCTGATACCTCTTGACCTTGTTGGAGTATAGTCCTCTGCAATGTCCTTCAGCTGATCTTCAAGCCAGTTATTGGCTTCCTTTGACAGTGAAGGGATAGTCTGGATGCAGATACTCTGGACGAGAAGCTTACGTCTGCCAATAGTGGCTTCCTGATTGATGCCTCTGTTGGCACCGGACTTCTCACAGAGTTCATTGAAAGCATCACGCATCTTGTACCAGCCTGTGTCTGTATTGGCATAGGCTACGGCAAGGCTGGCTACTTCAGCCAGTTTGTCGTTGTATTCCTGTTGATTCTTGAAGTCACCCATAACATAAACTATTACTTGGTTAGACCACTGATATGAACTGCAGCTGCCTCCTTGATCTCGGAATCAGCCTTGACACGGCACTGACGCATCCACTTGAGAAGTTCTGTCTTCTCAAAGTAGATGAGTTTGCCGTTAGGACGATAGAAAGGCAACTCGTGCTTGTGGGTCATCTTGTAGAGACTGCTCTTGGAGATACCCAAGAAGAGAGATGCTTCCTCCAGATTAAGAACTTCCTTTGCAACATTCAAAATGTTCTCCAGAACCTCGATGCGATGCTCCTGAGATTCAACCTTCAAAAGAAGGGTTTCGTTGTCAACTACTTTAGTCATACTGCTGATATTTAAGAGTTTATACTATCTTGATTAAATTAAATTGGGAATGTGCGCCCCTAAGACAGAGAAAAATCGCTGTCTGAAAATGGGATGCAAAAAGGATGGGTAACGGCTGTTATCCTATGTTGTCGATGTTACTCGTTTTCTTGCATTTCAAGGATTCTACGTGGATGTCGGTTGGTAGCTGCCGTTCGTCTGGTCTTCGGAATCTTCGTGTTCTCTGCACGGAGTTTACGATCCTTGAAGACAGCCTTGGTGTGGTCAATAGCCTTGACCTTTTCTTCGGTCAGTACATCTGCATAGACTACTGTTGACTTCAATGACTTGTGACCCATGAGTTTCTTGGTGGTCTCGATGTCACCAGTAGCAGCTTGAACCAGAGTGCCGAAGGTATGTCGGGAGGTATGGAAGGAGATTGTCTTCTTCAGACCTACCTTCTTGGCAATTCGCTTGATGGCTGCATCCACATTGGCATTGGCAGGTAGATGGAAGACTTTCATGTCATTGCCTTGCTCTGGCAACCATTCCATAGCCTTTGAGCAGATTGGAACGGCATTGAGTGCCTGAGTCTTCTTCTGGGCAATAACCAGTTTGGCTGAGTCTCCATCTCTAATGATGTCTCCCCATCGGAGTGCCTTGATGTCACTGATACGGAGACCTGTGAGACAGGCAAAACCAAAAGCTCTCTGTGCTTCAGCGACTCCTGGACTAGTCTCAACGGATGACATGAACAGCTTCAGTTCATCAGGTGTAAGGAATTGCTTGTTGCTTTGCTTACAAGCAGAGAAGGTGTCACACTTATCCATCATATAGAATGGGTTCGCCTTGAGTTTACCTGCCTTGACTGCCTTGTTGAATACTGCTACAATTCGCTGTTGCATGTTCTTGAGACTGGCTGGAGTGAGTGGTCTGGCATCCATGCGGACGTATTTCTGAGGTACATAGTCATTCTTCAGCCAAGAGAAGAAGGACTTGAACCACTCCTTGTCGAACTGTCTCAGTGTGATTTTCTGTCTGCGTCTGGCTTTCAGAAACTCTTCCATACGTTTCTGGAAGTAGCTTGTCTGTCTGACTACAGACTTTGAATAGTCGGTACTGCCATCAAGCCAGTCCTTATAGGTCTGGATCCACTCCAAGACTGACGGAGATTCATCATCGGGAATCTCTGGCATGACTATCTGATGACCTTTCTCTGGAATGGTCTCAGGATGAAGGATGCGCTCTGCTCTGATCTGCTGAGCACGTGCAAGAGTCTCTTCGTTTCTTTCCTTGGTCTCCTTGTCAATTTCAGGAACCAGATAGAGGGAAAGAAATTCAAACTTGCGCTTGCCACCTTCATAGATGTCAAGATACAGGCTCTTGTTGTCGTTTTCAAGATCTTTTTGTCTGAGTGTGATGGTCATATACTCTTGTCTTTTTGTTTTTACTTGAACATTCCATCAATGAGGTTGATGGCTTCTTCTTTCTTCTTATCCACGATTTTAGCGTAGATTTCGGTAGTCTGAATGTTTGAATGTCCCATCAGTTTGCTTGTAGTGAACAAGTCTGCACCGAGAGTCAGCATCATTGTACCGAAGGTATGTCTTGAACAGTGGAAGCTCAGATGCTTGTCAATACCTGCAGCCTCTGCCCATTTTCGGAGTGCTCTGCCGATGACAGTTCCTGTGGTTGGTATATCAAAGAAGGGAACATTGAATCCTTTTGGATCTGGTAGCCAACGCTTCGCCTCTTCAGAGAGTGGAATGATGACAGGCTTTTCAGTCTTCTTCATTTCCATATCAATGTATTCGCCCTTGCCATCAGGAGTCTTGAAGATGTGCATCGGAGAGATGCGATACATATCACTGAGTCTGAGACCTGTGAAGCAGGCAAAGATGAATGCCTGTTTGATCTCTGGTCGGTAACTGTCAGTAGCCATGAGTGTGCGTAGTTCCTCGATGGTCAGGTATTCTTTCGTGCCATCTTTAGGCTGAATACGCTCACGAGGTTCAAGTTCCCTGACTGGATTGTTACGGATAATGCCCTGACGGACAGCATTGTTCATGCAGGTTGAGAACATACCGAGGTATCTGCTTGACGTGTTCTGACTGATAGGTCTTGGCTCTCCATGGATGATGTGTGAGTTAGGAAAGTTACGCAAGAACTTGACATAGCCACGACAGAAATCAGCATCCACCTCTTCAAGAGTGATGAAAGTCTTCTTGTTCTCATCAAGATACTTCTCTACAGTGTGGAGCATTTCAACACGGCAGTGAAGCGAAGACTTCTTGGTGGTAACACCGCCTTCACAGTACTTCTTGATCCATGCAGTAAGGAGCATTGCACCTTGCTTGACAGAATCCCAGTCTTGGATGCCTTGACCTTGGATAGCCTTGATGCGCTCTGCTACAGCCATGGTTTCCTTGTTCTGCTCTTTGTTGATAGGATTGGTCTCAGGGATGAGATAGAGTTTGAGGTATTCATACTTTCTCACTCCCTTCCAGTAGATGTCAAGATAGATGCTCTTGTTTCCATCTGCCAGAGACTTCAACCGAATCTTTATCGGTTCCTTCAACTTGACTTGTTTCTTAGGTCTTGCCATAACGAATGATTTTATTTGTTATTATTGTATTCTGCTCCTTGAATAAGAGTTGATCACCTTTGCAGAGAACCTGCGAGAGTTTTATATTTCGGATGCTGATATATGGTTTCAGTTCCGTAATTTAGCCTCAGAAAGCCAATGCAAATATAGGAAAAACAATCGATATACGAGAAACAAAATAGAAACAAGAAACAATGTTTTATATCTTTTTAATATCGAGTTCAGCAAAAATCCGAAAAGCAAAATATCTCTGTAAAGCATTGATCCATAGCGTGTTAACTTTCATTTGTTTTCTTCTCCTTTCTTGACAATTCTGTAGGACTAAGATGTTCTTGACATCATGTCTCTCTATGATTGAGCTATATGCACAGGGTTTACAATTCTATGGATATGAAAAGCGAATTGATGAAAGAGCTTCTTATCAAGTCTTTGAGGACGATAAACTTCCTGATTTTTCCGATGAGATATCTATCGCTTTCGAATATTCCGCTCAAGAACTTACAAGTCCCGGATACATTCTTTTTCTTAAAGACAAAAAAAATACCAAAGCCTATAATCTGACTTATCTATATAATCATTTCACAGGAATCAGTTCATTCATGTTTTCTGAAGATGGAAAAAAAATATATCACACAACAGATTTCAAAGGAAATGATATAAAATGTAAATGGACTCCCATATCTCTGCGTATTCACCCCAAGCTAAATCAGGCTGATATCAGAATAGGTAATGATAGTGTACAGATAAAAGATATAGGATTACAGGATGAATTTTTCTCTCCGCAGCTTTATTTTGGAATGTGCGACTACATTCTGGAAATAGCCTCTTTCTCCATTCGTAACCTCTCCGTCTCTAATGGAAAAAAGACCTGGCGTATGCCGTTGAATGAAAGCCATAGTGAAGAAGTACACGATGCAGAGGGAAACATTATCGGACACGTAAAAAATCCAGTTTGGCTGATTAACCAATCATACTATTGGGAACCATGCTTTAACTATTCTTCGGCTTCTCCTGCCGGATTCGTCTTTGACAAAAGACACCAAAAGATGTTCATTTACAATGAAGACTCATTAATTACGTATAATTGGTACACGAAAGAATCAACAGCCAAACCTTACTTTAATAGCCCGACTATCAATCTACGCTTAGGAATGAACTTTTTAGATGAGGAGACAAGTAATGTATATGCATATGAACTGACAGAAGGTAAAATGATATCTCGCTTATCAACGCTCACTACAGAATGGGAAGAAATTAAAAATGATGCCTCTGCCCCTTATTTATATGCCCATCATCATTGTGGATTCTATCATCCGGCTAAAAAGAAACTATTGATCTTTGGCGGTTATGGTAACCGAAGTTATAGTGATATGTTTCTTTCTTACGATATTGGCTTGAACCGTTGGGATACAATACACTTTTCCGGAGACAGAATCCTTCCCCGTTTTTTTGCAGGCATGGCAGTTTCTCCTGATTATAAACGCATATATGTCTATGGAGGTAAAGGGAATGAGTCGGGTGATCAAAACATCGGACTCGAATATTTCTATGATTTGTATCAGATAGATATGGAAAAACATACTATCCGCAAACTTTGGAATCATCCCCCTCCCAAAATGAACAGAATCGTTGCACGTAATATGATACTATCTAAAGATGAAAAGTCTATTTATTTTCTAGGTTATCCGGAATACATACCTCATTCATATCTGCAACTATACCGAATGGAGATAGCAAACGGAACTTATGAAGCATTAGGAGATAGTATACCAATGATCTCGGAAGAAATAGCGACCAATGCTAATCTTTATTATGATGATGAACTAGGGAAGTTCTATTGCTCTATACAAGAATTTGAAAAATTCGGAGAAACAACCACTCGAATTTATTCTTTAGTAGCACCGCCAGTTTCATTAGAAGCAGTGAGATACTATGACTTAAGAAAAACAAAAGATATATTCTGGCTGAAATATAGTATTGTCATGATTGTCATTACTATATTTGGATTATTCTCTTTCTATTTTATTTCGCGAAAAAGAAAAAGATCAGCAACATGTACAACTATCATAGAATCATTTCCAACAGAGAATAAATTAAACGTTCCCAAAGATACACAGATTGCTGATTCTCCCAATGAGGCAACTTTGGAGATCATGGAAGTTCATTTCAGAAATCGAAATGCTATTTATCTTTGGGGAACATTTGCCGTATTAGACCGTAATGGAAAAGATATCACCTATTTATTCAGTCCCAAATTACGCATCATTTTTCTGTATATCTTACTGAATAGTGTATCAGGAGATGGGGTATTATCATCAGATATGAACGAACTTTTCTGGCCCGAAAAAACAGATGATAAAGTGAAGAACCTAAAAGGAGTGACCATCAACCACATCAGAAAATTATTGCAAGAAATAGACGGAATAGAACTTGTTTATGAAAAAGGACGCTTCCATCTGGAATTTCAAGATGATTTCTATTGTGACTATGTACGATTTTCCCATCTACTGAAAAACGAAAAAGTGATTACCCTAGATAAAGAAGTTATAGACAAATTACTGAAAATATTAGTAAGAGGTAAATTCTTAAATGGTATTGACCATGAATTATTCGATTATTACAAACACAAAATAGAAGAACATATTCTAACTATAATTCCTTCCGAAATAGATAAAGCATATAAGGCCGCACATTTTACTTTGGTGATACGTCTATGTAATGTATGGACTTCGGTCGATCCTTTATCAGAACAGGCACTGTATTATGCGGTTGGCTCTTATCAGAAATTAAACCATCCAACAGAAGCATTGAAACGATATAATTCATTTATAACTACTTATAAGAAAGCAATGAATGAAGAATACACTGTGAAATATGAAAATATTTCTTCTCCTACTCTAAAAACATAATTCACACAAAATACTATTATACAACAGATTATCTACAGATTAATAAGATAAAAAAGGGTTAATAAAGTCATTAACCCTTTTTTAATCCATCTCTTAATACAACATCCATACTTTTGTTCTCATACTTACGCCGAGGATGTATTAATCTTATGTTAATTTTATAATGAAGTATTATGAGAAAGCGAAAATTTGTAGTGAAAGCTCTTCAAACTTCGGGATTATTCCTTTGTCTCTCCGGCAGTATTTGCCAACCTTGTATGGCCGTACAGGGACAAACCGACAAATCCAAGAGTATAACAAGTGTAGAGCAAACAAAAATTAAAGTTTCAGGTAAGGTAATAGATGCAAATGGGGAGCCTTTACCCGGTGCATCCATTCAAGTCGCCAAAAGTCCAAGAGGAGTGACAACCGACATGGACGGAACATTTTCTATTGACGTTAATAAAGGCGAGAAATTAGAAATCTCTTTCGTTGGTATGCAACCACAGACTATTATCGCAGAATCTACCAAAGAAATAGTCATTACCTTAAAAGAGAATGCAGACGAATTGGACGAAGTACAAGTAGTAGCTTTTGCCAAACAGAAAAAATCAAGCGTTGTCAGTTCTATCAGTACTATTAAACCTGCAGAATTAAAAGTCCCTTCAAGTAACTTGACTACTGCCTTAGCCGGCCGTATGGCAGGAATTATTTCTTATCAACGTAGTGGAGAACCCGGACAAGATAACGCACAGTTTTTCGTACGCGGTATCACCTCCTTCGGTGCAGAATCCAAAAAAGATCCATTGATTTTAATAGATAATGTAGAGATGTCCAGCACAGATCTCGCACGTCTGCAACCGGATGATATTGCCAGTTTTTCTATTATGAAGGATGCAACAGGCTCCGCATTGTATGGTTCGCGTGGTGCCAATGGAGTCATTCTGGTAACCACTAAAGAAGGAAAAGAAGGAAAAGTAAATGTCTCGGCCCGTTTTGAAACATCTATGTCTGCACCTACCAGAAATGTAGAATTAGCAGATCCTATCACTTATATGAAACTGCACAATGAAGCGGTCAGAACACGTAATCCATTGGGACTGGTTCCATATAGTGAATCTAAAATAGCCAATACCATAGCAGGCAAAAATCCGATGGTTTATCCGGCTAACGACTGGCGTGAACTACTTTTTAAAGACTTTACACTGAATGAACGTTTCAACTTTAGCGTAAGTGGTGGTGGCAAAGTAGCACGTTACTATATCTCGGCAACAGTCAATCAAGATAATGGAGTCTTGAAAGTCGATGGAAAGAATAATTTCAATAACAACATCAATTTGATGAATTATAATTTACGTTCCAACGTCAATATTAATCTAACTCCTACCACAGAAGTCGCACTGCGTTTCCTTGGAAATTTTGACGACTATACCGGACCAATAGACGGTGGCAGCGAATTGTATAAAAAGGTGATGTGGGCCAATCCTGTACTTTTCCCAGCAGTATTCCAACCGGATGAAAAGAATATAAAAACCAAAAATATATTGTTCGGAAATGCAGAAAACGGAAATTATCTCAATCCTTATGCAGAAATGGTAAAAGGATATAAAGATTATTCCAGTTCCAATATTATGGCACAAGTAGAACTGAAGCAGAAACTGGATTTTCTGCTGGAAGGACTTACAATGCGTGCTATGGTCAATACTACCCGCTATACATATTTCGATATATCACGAAGCTATTCTCCTTATTATTATGCAATAGGTGTTTATGACAAATATAATGATGCATACACACTTGAATCTCTGAATGAAGGTTCAGAAGCATTAGGCTATAGCGAAGGGCAAAAAAACGTAAATGCTGCAATGTATATGGAAGCAGCTATAGACTACTCACACACTTTTGCAAAAAAGCATGACGTAACCGGACTATTTGTTTATACAATGCGTAACTACTTGGAAGGAAATGCAGGAGATTTACAATCATCACTCCCATTTCGCAATATGGGACTAGCAGGACGTCTTACCTATGCGTATGACAATAGATATTTGTTCGAAGCTAATTTTGGATACAACGGCTCCGAACGTTTTGCTAAAAAAAATCGCTGGGGATTCTTCCCGTCAGTCGGTGCAGGTTATCTTATTTCGAATGAGAACTTCTACAAAAACAGTAGCTTAAGTAAAATTCTTCCTAAAGTGAAAATTAAGGCAACCTATGGTTTAGTTGGTAATGACCAGATTGGTAGTGAACAAGATAGGTTCTTTTATTTATCAAATGTAAATCTTAATGATGGTGGTAAAGGGATGAATTTCGGGACAGAAGGAGCTTATTCCCGCCCAGGTGTATCAATCAGCAGATATGAAAATGAAGAAATTGGTTGGGAAACGGCTTATAAAACAAATTTAGGAATTGAATTAAGTATATTGGATAAATTTGAAATACAGGCTGATTTCTTTTCAGAACATAGAACTAATATTCTCATGGACAGAGCTTCAGTTCCGTCAAGCATGGGATTACAAGCTGCCACAAGAGCAAATGTAGGTGAGGCTTCAGGCAAAGGCTTTGAAGTAGCAGTTGACTATAACCAGTACTTTTCTAACGGCTTTTGGATGACAGGACGTGGCAATTTCACGTATGCAACAAGCGAGTACAAGGTATATGAAGAGGCTAATTATGAAGATATGCCATGGCAATCTCATGTAGGACGTTCTTTACAACAAACTTGGGGATATGTTGCTGAGCGTCTTTTTGTAGACGAATATGATGTAGCCAACTCTCCTGTACAAAATTTCGGTGGAGATGTCTCGACCATGGCAGGCGATATTAAATACAAAGATATCAATCACGATGGACAGATTACTGAATTAGACAAAGTTCCCATCGGATATCCGGTAGTACCGGAAATCATATATGGTTTCGGATTATCATGCGGTTGGAAGGGCTTTGACGCTTCCGTATTTTTCCAAGGCTCTGCCCGCTCCTCATTCTGGATCAATCCAAGTGACACATCACCATTTTTAGGTAAACAACGTGCATTACTGAAAGCTTATGCCGATGATCATTGGTCAGAAGACAATAGAAACATCTATGCCCTTTGGCCGCGATTATCTGAAAAAACGGTAGAAAACAATATGCAAACAAGTACATGGTTTATGCGTGATGGTTCATTTTTACGTTTAAAATCAGCAGAAATAGGCTATACTGTCCCTAAAAAGAAGACACAGAAGATCCATCTTGATATGGTACGTATCTATTTAAGCGGTACCAATTTGCTTACATTTAGCAAGTTTAAGCTATGGGATCCTGAAATGGGAGGCGGAGGACTGGGATACCCAGTACAAAGAGTAGTGAATGCCGGCATCCAAGTTAATTTCTAAAATAGGTACTTATAAATTAGAATAACATGAAGAAATTATTAAAAAAACAAATAAGTAAACTAGTCAGTATTTTAGTTTTGACACTAAGTACTACTTCTTGTAATTATCTGGATGTTATACCAGATAATATACCAACCATCGATATGGCTTTTGCAGACAGGGCAGCTGCGGAAAAATACCTATTTACCTGTTACAGCTATTTACCGAACTTCTATCATCCGGACAATGATCCGGCAATGTTGGGAAGTGGCGAAATACATATATTTGACGGAGGAGGCATTGACCGCGTTAATATGGGATTGATTACTGGCAATCAAAATATTAACAATCCTATTTGCGGTTACTGGGACGGTACAAATAGAGGTACTAACTTGTTTATAGGTATTCGTGATTGTAATACTTTTCTTGAAAAAATAGGTGATGTACACGATATACAATCTATTGAACGAGAACGTTGGATCGGAGAAGTAGAGTTTTTAAAAGCTTACTATCACTATTTATTACTACGCTCCTACGGTGCAATTCCAATTGTAGATAAAAACCTTCCCGTGTCAGCAGAAGCTTCGGAAATGGCTACTTATCGTATACCTGTTGATTCGTGTGTAAATTACATCAGCGAATTATTAACCATTGCAGCCGAAAAGTTGCCTCTGAAAGTAGAAAAGGCAGCCACAGAACTCGGACGTATCACGCGTCCCGGTGCTTTAGCAATAAAAGCCCAATTATTAACATTAGCTGCAAGTCCTTTATTCAACGGAAATACTGATTATGCTAATATTATAGATAATAAGGGAATACATTTATTCAATTCCACCTATGATGCTACCAAATGGGATAAAGCTGCTATTGCATGCAAGGAAGCTATCAACACAGCTCTGGAAGCTGATTGCGAACTATATAAGGAAGCAAATACAACTTATAGACTAAATGACACCTTATCTTTGCAATTAAATTTAAAATCAATTATATACGACAAATGGAATCCGGAGTTTATATGGGGATCTACACGTACCGATACACGTTGGATCCAATCACAGGTTATGCCCCGACTAGAAGCAGAGTGGGCATTAAGTAACACATTAAATGGTGTTGTATGTCCTACTTTGGAATTAGTAGAAACCTTTTACTCTGAAAACGGAGTTCCTATTGAAGAAGATATAAATTATGATTATGCGAATCGTTATAAACTCCGCCATGCAACAAGTGCAGACAGATGGTATGTGAAGGAAGGAGAAGAAACAGCTATCCTGCATTTTAACCGCGAACCCCGTTTCTATGCTAATATTGCTTTCGACCGCAGTATATGGTGGGGAAATGGTCGTTACACACTGGACGAAGAACTGTATTGCGTAAAGGTACGTGCCAATGAAGCAGCAGGAATGAGAAGTTGGGAACATCTTTCTCAAACAGGTTACTTTTCAAAGAAACTTATGGATACGGAAACGATTGTAGATAAAGACAATTTTACTGTAAAGCAAAGCTATTTCCCAATTATACGTTTAGGCGACTTGTATTTGATGTATGCCGAAGTCTTGAATGAAACTAAAAATACCCCGGACGAAGAAGTATATTATTATATTGATGAAGTTAGAAAAAGAGCTGGTCTCAAAGGATGCGTTGAGGCATGGAGAAAATATGCCGTCAATCCGGAAAAGCCTCTAAGTCAAAAAGGCATGCGTGAAATTATACATCGGGAACGTTTAATAGAATTAGCCTTGGAAGGTAAAGCCTTTTGGGACATTCGTCGTTGGAAAGAAGGACTTACCCGCTGGAATAAACCCATTAAAGGATGGAATATTCATGGAGAAACGGCTGAAGATTTCTATAATCCAATTGTAATCCAAAAATGTAGTTTCTCCACACGCGACTATTTATGGCCACTGAAAGAATATAGCATGATTATAAACAGAAACCTTTGCCAAAATTATGGCTGGTAAAATATAGGAAAAGACACCATGAAAAAGAACTTATTTTTTATATTGATTTCTCTTGCATTATTCATAGCATGCAATGAAGAACCTGTCGGACAAACTCCACTGGATAATATAGCACCAGGAAAAGTCTCCGATATAAATGTAACAAATATACCGGGAGGTGCATACCTGACCTATAAACTTCCGGATGATGAAGATTTATTATATGTAAAAGCCATATATCAGCTCAAAGAAGGAGGAGAATGGCTAAATACCCGTGCTTCTTTATACACCGATACCTTAAAAATAGAAGGATTTGGAACAACAGAAGAACGTACTGTAAAATTAATAGCAGTGGATAGAAGCAATAATGAGTCTGAACCAGTAGATATCACCATTACACCTTTAACTCCTCCTGTTTATACTATTTTTGAAACATTAGAAATGTCAGAGGATTTTGGAGGTATACGATATACATGGACTAACGAAACAGCAGCAAATATATGTATGCATGTCTTACGTAGAAACAAAGCAGGAGATTATGAACCTCTGGATGAACTATATACAAAAAGAAAAAATGGAGAGGCACAATTTTTAGGACTGCCAGCATTAACCAAAGATTTCGCTATTTACATCACAGACCGTTGGAATAATTCATCTGATACGCTGACTGCAACATTAACTCCTATATTTGAGATGCAAATCCCCTACACGGATATAAAACCCTACAATATGACAGGAGACACACCTAGCGAACATGGATGGTTAGTTGACTACTTATGGGATGACAGACTCTTTGATGGGGCGAATAGCGGATATCATACAGAAGTCTTTAGTGGTCCATGGCCTCATCGGATTACATTTAGAGTAATGACAGGTAAAGTAAAAACAAGCCGCATCAAAATATGGCATCGAGACGGTTATTTCTATCGTCATGGAAATGTGAAGAAATTCGAATTACTGGGTTCCAATGCTCCCAACGAAGATGGCAGCGATGACGGATGGACAAGTCTGGGCATATTTGAATCTTATAAGCCCTCCGGACTTCCTGGTACATCCACTACAAATGAAGATATTGAATATGTAGAACAAGGAGAGAGCTTCAGAGTTTCCCCGGATTTCGATGCTTACCAATACTACAGGATAAAGTTTTTGGAATCATGGAGTGGATCGCATTTTGTACATTTAATGGAAGTTCAATTATTCGGATGTCCTGATGGATATGTCCCGGATTATAGTGATGAAGAATAAAATTATGTTATTTTTAAGTTTAGAGAAATGAATAGAAACTTATATATTGGGATTATAGTCATATTGGCTATTGGAATATTATCCTGTACAGAAATGAATCATTTACATCAGCCCTATCTGGATGAGGGTGAAACAATTTATGCCTCCAAAGTGGACTCAGTAATAATAAGACCGGGAAATATGCGCTTAGCATTAGATATATATGCTCCTTCACAACGCGCAGAAAGAGGCATTGTATATTGGAATAATGATCAGAACTCATTAGAATTCGAAATAGAAAAAAAGAACAAAGGAGAAGCTCAGGAATTAATTATTTCCGAATTAGAAGAAGGCTCGCATATTTTCACTTTTGTTCTTTTCGATGCGTATGGACATAAATCATTGCCAATAGAAGCTGTCGGAACTGTTTATGGAGAAGACTACGCTAGTGCATTGTTAAACCGGGTACTAGATGGTGTAGAAATAACAGATAATGGAGTGAAACTTCTTTGGAGAAGTGGTGGTGAAGACCTGGGTCTTTTATTAACTTATATCAACATGAGAGGAGAGAAAATAGAAATAACGGTATCTCCGGAAGAAAATGAAACACTTATCACAGACGCTGTTCCTGGAAAAGAATTCACCTATTGTACTTTTTACAAACCCGAAGAAGATGCTATTGATATATTTACATCCAAACCTAAAACTGGGCATTTCCCTTATGAAACTTTGGACCGCACCGGCTGGGAAGCAATAGATTGTTCTGACGAACGTGCCGATGATGGTGGAGGAAAAGCAGCAGTATTGGACGGTAATCTAAGCACGTATTGGCATTCTCAATGGGGGCCGGACGCACCATTACCTCACTGGATTTTAATAGATATGAAGAAGGTTTATGAAATTGGTGGAGTAGAAATCGTCCGTCGCCTTGACAATACGAATACAAGAACACTTAAATTCGAAGTTAGCGAAGATGGAGTAACTTATCTGACAGCCGGTGAAATGGACTTTGGAGATGATTCCAATTCGGCCGGTTCTAAAACTGTAACATTCACCAGCATCAGAGGGCGTTATCTAAAATGCTGGGTAACGGACTCAAATTCAAATCCTCATGCAAGTATTGCCGAAATCTATATCAAGGGACGTGAATTAGAATAATTATTTTTATAATCTATTAAATATAATATCAATGAACAAAAAAGCAACCTTATTAGCTACCGGACTAATAGCATGCAGTATGCAAATTTTCGGTCAGCAAGCTCCTGAACCTTGCGGATTGACACCGAGTGAACGACAAATAGAATGGTATAATCGTGAAATGATCGCATTCTTCCATTTCGGTATAAATACTTTCGAAGAATACGTTAACGAAGGAGATGGAAAAGCACCGACTGCTATCTTTAATCCGACAGCATTAAATTGTGGGCAATGGATGGAAACGTTGAAAGCAGCAGGTATTCCCAGTGCCATTCTTACTGCCAAACATGCAGATGGCTTTTGCTTATGGCCAAGTAAATATACCGATTATTGTGTAAAAAATGCCGCCTGGAAAGGCGGCAAAGGAGATGTCGTTCGTGAGTTTGTAGACGCTTGCAATGAACATGACATTAAGGCCGGCATTTATCTTGGTCCACATGACCGCCATGAACACCTCTCCCCTCTTTACACCACAGAGCGTTATAAAGAATACTACGCAAATCAATTGGAAGAACTAATGGGAAATTACGGAAAAGTGTGGGAAACATGGTGGGATGGCGCAGGTGCCGACGAATTAACGACTCCGATTTATCGTCATTGGTATAAGATTGTGCGTGAGAAACAGCCTGACTGTGTCATCTTCGGAACTAAAAATTCTTACCCCTTTGCAGATGTACGCTGGATGGGAAATGAAGCAGGAGAAGCCGGGGATCCTTGTTGGTCGACGACAGATTCCATAGCTATCCGTGATGAAGCACAAAATTATAAAGGTCTGAATGAAGGTATCCTGGAAGGAGATGCATACATTCCGGCAGAAACAGATGTATCTATCCGCCCAAGCTGGTTCTATCATACAGAAGAAGATGGCAGAGTGAAAAGCGTAAAAGAACTGTGGGATATATATTGTACTTCTGTAGGACATAACAGTGTACTGTTACTTAATTTTCCACCAGATAGAAGAGGATTAATTCACCCGACCGATTCATTGCATGCAGCTCTACTCAAAAAAAGTATTGATGATACATTTGGAAACAACCTGCTTACTAAATCGAAAGTGAAAGCAACAAATGTGCGTGGTACTAAATTCAAACCAGAATATATGATTGACGAAAATAAGAAAACATATTATGCTGGAAAAGATGGAAGCATAAAATCAGAAATCACATTCACACTACAGAAACAGAGTGAGTTTGATTGTTTGATGATTCAAGAGGTCATTGAGCTAGGACATCGCACAACCCAATGGAGTGTAGAGTATTCAAATGATGGCAAGAACTGGATTCCTATCTCCGAAGCAACCAATAAGCAGACTATAGGATATAAATGGATTGTACGTTTCGAACCCGTTAAAGCCAAATATGTACGCCTGCTTATACAAGATGGGAAAGCCTGCCCTGCCATTCACACGTTTGGAGTTTATAAACAGTCAATAAAAAATCAATAAGAAATTCAATAGGTAACTAGATATGCAACAATTCAAAACGATTATTGGTATTTTCACAACTTTATTGTTTTCTATTCTTACCGTAACGGCACAGGATTTCGACCCTAAACAAGGGTACGAAATCCATACCGTAAGCGGATTGGCTTTAGATAATCAGGAAAGTCTGGATACAAACTCGAATGTATTCATTTCAAAACGAGAAGAAAACAAGGAATCACAAGTATGGAACATCATCCCTACTGAACGTGAAGGTTACTATATGATTAGTAGCCCATTGACAGAACTTAGCATTGATAATAGTGGTAATGGTCCTAAAGAATGTACTGTTATCCAATGGAATACGGATAACAAAAATCCTAACCAACAATGGAAAATAACATTACTATCTAACGGGAACTACACATTCACATGTGCTGGAAGTGGATATAATTTAGGATTTCCAGATGCTGGATTGGTTGGAGAACCCGTTTTTCAAGTAACTCCGGACACAAATAAGGCTAATCAACAATGGAGAATAGTCAAATCAAAACTAAAGATAATACCGGAAGCGCTAAAAACAAAAAGCGATAATGATTGGGAAAACGAACAGATCTTTGCTATAAATAAGGAAGACGGAAGAGCAACCTTCATTCCTTTTGCCAATATAAAAGAGATGAAATCAGATCCAACATATATGCGTCCATGGGAACGTACACACTCTTCCCGTTATTTACTACTGAATGGAAACTGGAAATTCAATTGGGTGAAACAACCTTCGGAACGCCCTGTCAATTTCTATAAGACGAACTATGACGTATCAAACTGGAAAGAAATACCAGTACCTTCCAATTGGGAAATGCTAGGATATGGTACTCCTATATACACAAACATTACATATCCTATTCGCAACAATCCCCCTTTTATACAAACACAGAAAGGCTATACGATAGAAAAAGAACCGAATGCAGTAGGTTCTTATCGCCGTAACTTTACACTTCCGGCAGACTGGAAAGACAAAGAGGTATTTATCCATTTTGACGGTATTTACAGTGCTGCATATATCTGGATAAATGGAAAGAAGGTAGGTTATACACAAGGTGCAAACAATGACGCTGAGTTTAACATCACAAAATATGTAAAATCAGGTGAAAATACTTTAGCGGTAGAGGTATACCGTTGGAGTGACGGTAGTTATCTGGAAGATCAGGACATGTTTCGTCTCAGTGGTATCCATAGAGATGTATATTTAATAGCTACGCCCAAAGTGCGCTTACGAGACATTCATTTGACCTCAGTTATCAGTGAATCACTTGACAAGGCTGAACTGCAGGTTAAAGGATATATATGTAATTATGGCAAGAAGACAGAAGAAGCCTCGCTTCGAGTCTCTCTATTAAATGCAAAAGGAGAATCAATACGCTCTTTCGTCATAGCGACTAATAAAATTGATGGGGGAGGAAACACTGAGTTCACTGGCAAAGCGACTCTCCGTGACCCAATGCTATGGAGTGCTGAACTCCCTTATCTGTACACAATCAATCTGGAACTTCTAAATGCAGCAGGCAACGTCATAGAAACAACAACACAACAATACGGTTTTCGTAAGATTGAAATACGAAACAAAAAGGTATATATCAACAATGCCCTGACTTATTTTAAGGGTGCCAACCGTCACGACATACATCCACAACTAGGAAAAGCAGTTCCTGTAGAAAGCATGATAGAAGATATTCTTCTCTTCAAACGTTTTAATTTGAATACAATTCGTACCAGCCATTATCCAAATGATCCTAAAATGTATGCGTTATACGACTACTATGGTTTATATGTTATGGATGAAGCTGACTTGGAATGCCATGGAAATATGTCATTAAGCAATCGTAAAAACTGGGAAGGTGCCTATATAGATCGTGTCGTACGAATGATAGAACGGGATAAAAATCATCCGTCTGTTATATTTTGGTCAATGGGAAATGAATCTGGAAGTGGACAAAATTTCGAAGCAGCCTATAAAGCAGCCAAAGAAATCGACAATCGATATATCCATTATGAAGGGATGAACAATATAGCCGATATGGACTCGCGCATGTATCCCTCTATCGAAAGTATGATAGAACAAGATAAACAACCGCATGATAAACCCTTCTTTCTCTGTGAATATGCTCATGCTATGGGAAATGCGGTGGGTAATCTGGAAGAATACTGGGATTATATAGAAAACCATTCAGAACGTATGATTGGAGGATGTATTTGGGATTGGGTAGACCAAGGAATCAATATGCCCGGTCAGTCTCCTACCTGTTATTATTTTGGTGGCAGCTTTGGTGATTATCCTAATGATAATGACTTTTGCTGTAATGGGCTAACAACCCCTGATCGTCAAATAACTCCCAAACTATGGGAAGTGAAAAAGGTATATCAATACATAACTTTTGAACACAATGAAAAAAACAGCATTGGCCTGCGTAACCGTTACTGCTTCTTGAATTTACGCCATTTCAAATTACACTATACTATATTGAAAAATGGAATACCAATTGCAGAAGAAGAATTCGGTTTACCAGATGGAAAACCTGGTGAACACAGAACCGTACAAATTCCTTATACCCGATACTTAACAGAGGATGTTGATTACCATATCAATCTGGAAGTTAAATTGAAAGAAGACTGTGTTTGGGCAAAAGCCGGGCATATCGTTGCCACAGAACAGTTTTTACTGAAAAAAGGAACTGTTATTAAAAATACCCCTTCAACAGTTTCTCCTATTTTCAACAAAGCAGACATTTTCAATGTAGTACGTGAACGTGAAGGCGTCCTGTATTTCCGCAGACCTAATGTTGAGGTTTCTTTTAATGAAAAAACAGGAAAACTTATTGGATTGAAATACAATGGACAAAACATGATTCAGCATCGTGAAGGATGGACCCTAAACTGGTATCGTTCTATCAACAATGATCCCCGTTCCTGGCAACAGTCAGAAACCCAATTATGCACATTTGACTGGAAGTGGGCTGAAGACAGGCAATCGATCATAGTTACATCAGAGATGGAGGTCACAGTAGGAAAGATTAAAGTGCCCTATAGTATAATCTATCATATATATGGTGATGGAAAGATACAGGTAAACGCATCATTCAAGACAGGTCAGGACTTTAATTTACCTCGTTTAGCTTTACAAGGTTTCTTCAATCCAGCATTGGAGAATATAGAATGGTATGGTCGCGGTCCAATCGAAAATTATCAAGATCGCAAGAATGCTGCTTTTATTGGCCGTTATAAAACAACTGTTACAGAGATGGCCGAGCATTATTTACGTGCTCAAACAATGGGTGGTCGATGCGATACAAATTGGATGACTTTATCAGACATACATGGAAAAGGTATAAAAATTACTTCTATAGATAAAACCTTTGATTTTAGTGCTCTACATTACACTGATAAAGATTTATGGGAAACAAAGTACAGCCATAGTCTAAGTGATATCTATCGTCCTGAAATCGTAATCAACATAGATTGCATACAACGCGGACTAGGTAATGCCAGCTGTGGTCCAGGCCCTCGCCCTCAATATGAAATTAAACCAAATATGGTTTATGAATATTCATTTTGGATGGCACCGTTAGAATAAGATAGACACATCGAAATTTACTTTCAATTTTCCTGTAAATTTGAGAGGCTGAATTCTAAAACAGAATCCAGCCTCTCCTTATTTAATCTACCTAGAAAACAAAACCATATTTATTCAAGCCGAACCCTCATATCTACTACTGTCGGCTCTACAAAAGACTGACTACCACCGGTTTCACCACGCAAACCATTATTGGAAGTTGCGTCATTATGATTCGGCGACTGGTCGAGCACATACCACACTCCGTCCCGTTGTTCGATATCTTCTCCATTCAGTTTCCAGTAACCGACCAGACCATCTGAACCTGAATCGACAAACATCATATTTTCACGAATCTGATTCGCAGTACGGGCTACCGACCATAAACGAACCTCACTCATAAATCCGTTCCATTTACGATTCCGGTCATAGTCATAAGCATAACCGATACAGAAACGTTCGTTCAAGTCGAATGTCAGTGAGCCCACCGTTTTTTCTGCTATTTTCTCTCCATTGAGATAGAGAGTAGCCATTCCCGCAGAAGCATCGTAAGTGAACGCTACATGATACCACTGATTCAACAGGAATATGGATACATCGGGCATCTGAAGTGCAACACTTCCGGCCATTTGAAGCTCGTTATCAGGATGATTCAAGTCACCGGTACGCATAATCAAAGTACCTTCATTGCCCATAATGGTGCCCAGATTCTTCCAACGTTCGGCATAAACCAATGCTTCGTAGGTGACAGACCCCATTGTTTTATAAGCAGTCGGCAGACGTACATCAAGCCAGCCCGGATTGATACGGTATACTTTATCAATAATAATTGGTTTCCTTACTACAATATAAGTAACGCTCGAACTGCTTATCTTTTCAATGTCCGTACTGTTCACTATTACGGGCAGAATATACGTTACCCCGTCTTCCCCCTTGGTAATATTCTTTACCGACAATCCGCAGGGATCAGCATATAGTTCGCCTGCTTTAATAGTCGAAGAAGTTCCTGTCATTTCATAGTTATCAGTCGCCAAAAGCTGTCCGGTCGTTCCGTGTTTATGATTGTATTCATCCACAAGGTCCTGCCCTCCTACCTGATAGTTCACATTTACATTACTCTTTACCATAGTCGACAATCGCGACACCAATTCGCACTCGTAGGTATCCGCTTCAACTTCCACTCTTATCACATTACTTTCAAAGTAAAGTTTCGGCTCCAACAGATCGCTTTCGCTGTCGTTGCAACCCACACTAGAGAAAGACAATGCAACTAGTGCACCTGCATATAAGATTTTGATACGTTTCATTGCTGTTCTGTATTTTCATTAGATTGATTGTCCATATATTCCTGATAAGCCTGCAGATTAATCTGTATAGCATGACGCACAAAATTATAATCACGGGCATTATCATAGTCATTATCAAGTCGGAAAGCACCGACGCCACCTTTCGGTCCATTGGCATGGTTATAAGCAGCCTGTTTCAAAAGTACACCACCGGTAGTCCAAGATGACTCAAAGTTCTCGGTAAATACATGCTTACGATAGTCGTAATACTCTCCGCACCAGTTTTGCAAAGTACGAACCCGGCTATCAAGATTGGAGTCGCCATATGCCTGAGTGATGAAATAGTCAAAATAAGGAGCAGATTCTTTGTTAGAGTTCCATATTTCACCGTCAATCATAAAATAGTAATACTTACCATTCGGACGCTCGGTTGCCATCGGACCAAAGTATTTTCCTATCTCTTCTACCAGATAATGCAGAAACTCACCACGCGGACCACCTCTGCGGTCTTTCAGACTGCCTACGTATCTTCCGCCGTCACCACCATTATCGGGTTCCCAGTCAATGTCCAGACCATCATAATCGGTCGCAACAATCGTGTCTACCAATGCTTTGGCATAGCGTTGAATGGCTGCGATATGGTCTTCAGCACCTTTCTCTCCACTGGTAAATCCCCAATAAGCTTCTGTTGCTTTATTGACCAACTCAGTGATTTCCTCACTGGAAGCATTCGGGTTTTCCGCCTGTACTTTTTCTGAAACGGAAGCAGGCGTAATACCAGTTCCAATATTATGCAGAATGTAACAAACCGTGATCTTACCGCCTTTCTTCTTTTGGAAAATCTCCTTATCAGCCAGTTTCGCTTCATTCAAGCCGAATGGACCACTCCACATCGATACCATGTCGATGCTGTCCGGCAAAGAAGCCAGATATCCTTTACGAATAGGTCCCTCGGGAGACCAGTTGCTGAACCATCCGAAGAAAATAGGACGTCCGTAACCCTGACTGGTTGCCTTCCATGCACGAAGATCGGCATAATACTGTGCACTTTCTTCATTGTCCATCGTGTTGTAACCGCCGATATGTTCAAAATCCTTGCTTTCTATATCGACACACGACGCAATCATTATCCCTATAACAGGAAGTATATATAATAATCGTCTTAACATTTTCATATGAATCATAGTTTAATAGATTTTATTTTTACAATCCCACCACAACTGAGTAGTTGCTTTGTCTTTATCAAGACCGCCCAATAGCTTCAATGCTTCTTCATAATTGGCTCTATCCTCTGCCGACTGATAGAAACTTACAGGATACACCATACGACGAATGCCACCTTCACGAGTAACGCCCTGTCCGCGGTTGGTCTGCACCTGATTCAGTTTCGGATAACCGGTTCTTCTCCATTCGGTCCATGCTTCGTGTCCGTTTGGATATAGTGCAATCCACTTCTGAATCATGATCTTCTCCAGTTTTTCTTCCGTTCCACCGCTGAAGGCAGGTGTTGCAGTAGTAGGAGCCGCAGCATTGTAACTGTAATAGGAGGCTCTCATATTATGTGCAATCGGAGTCAATCCGGAAGCCAGATAGTCGTCTACAGACGAACTGATACCATTCTCATCAAATGACGTGGCAACTCCTTGTTCATACAGTGCTTCCGCATCACCAAATTCGCTTCCCCATCTCAACGCGGCCTCAGCTCTCAGAAAATAAACCTCGGAAGCACGCATCCAGTAAGTCGGAGTGTTGGAGGTAATATTGGGTTTGGAGAAATCGGTATAAATCGTATTCTGCTGATTGGCATTGCCGGGAGGTACCGCCTGATAGTTTTTCCCGTCAAAAGCCGCTACCGCATACGCACTGGGAGAAGCTTCAAAATAAGCACTCAGACGCGGGTCCTGATAACCCAACAAATAAGAAAACATGGAAGAGCCCATGCGACACTCATTATACTGATTGGCCAGCCACTCGATGTTGTTACGAAAGACCATTCCGGCTCCGGTACTCATCTGGGCTTCGTCTGATTTCGAAGTCATCACTCCAAATGTATGATTCAAAGCCTGACGGGCATATTTCTGTGCAGTCGTTTCGTCAGCATAACTGATACGCATTGCCAAACGCAACATCAGTGAATTGGCGTATTTCACCCATTTTCTCGTATCACCGGCATATACGGCATCATAATCGGCAACAATGGTTGCCCCTTGTTCCGCTCTCACAGTCAAAATGTCGATAGCAGCTGTCAGATCGGTAAACATGGCATTGAATGCAACTTGTTCGCTGTCGAAAGGTATCACCAGTGCAGGTTCTCCTGCATGGGTGTAAGGAATAGGACCGAAAGATTCAAGCGTTTTATGCCATGCAGATATCTTCAGAATCTGAGCCAAAGCAAAGATTTCCGGTGTTTCGGTCTTTTCGGATTCTTGTTTTATCTTTTTCCAGGAAGACAGCAGAGTCGTATATGAATTGGTATAAGTAGCCGCCACCCAATTGTCCTGCAAGTAATAGGTAGTATTATTACTGCCGCTATACCAGTTATTGTTCTGTCCGAAAAATCCGCTCCACGAATCGGCTGACAGATTATATGCAACCTGATACTGGTTGATGGCATCCGTATCGTCAGCCTGAGTTCCTACGGTGACTACAGCTCTTTGCATCGCTGTTACAGCACCTCCGACAGCAACACCATCTCTTATGCCCATTTCGTCGGTCATCTCGAACGGATTGGTGTTTAGCTCTTCAAAGTCACAAGCAGTAAAGAGCGACAAAGCGCAGATTCCTGCTAATAGTTTATATTGATTTATCTTTTTCATGAGGTCAGTTATAATTTAAATTTAATACCGAAACCGAAACTTCTCACACTCGGCTGCATAAAATAGTCATTACCTTGACCGTAAGTTCCTACGGACGGAGTCAGTTCCGGATCATGCGGAGCTTTGCTGTAGAGCATCCAAGGGTTATTGGCAATGAATGACAAAGTAACATCTTTCAGCACATTCTTAAACCAAAGGTCGGGGAACCTGTAACTCAAAGTCAGCTCTTGCAGACGGATATTGGTTGCACTATACACATAATATCCGGAAGTGGTATAGTCACCCGTACCTATCAGCTGATAATACGATTGTGCATCCACTCTCCCTTGTCCGGGCAGTAAGACACCGCCTGCATCGCGTGCTTCGGCAGATGCTTTGGATACTCCGAAGCGATCGAGAATAGCTTGGGTAGAGGAAGTTACCACACCACCAAAACGTCCGTTAATCAGGAAGCTGAGTCCGAATCCTTTGTATGACAGCGAGTTGCTCCATCCCAGATTAAAGTCCGGTGACGTCTTGCCCAAGAAAACGGGTTCACCTTGTTCGAGTCCGTACGAACCGTCTTGTTTGATTTCAACATACCCCTGACTGTCTTTCTTCAGGAAAGTATTGGCATATATATCGTTGATGCTGCCGCCGACTTTTAATATAACGCGTCCATTGTCTTTCCTTACTTCCGGCACGTTGATAGGCTCGGGACTCATGTCGGTACGATAGTTTTCCACCATTTCTTTGATTTCGTTGACATTGCGCGAGAAGGTCAGATTGGAGGAGAAGCTAAAGTCTCCGAAGCTGTCTCTGTATCCCAACGATGCTTCCCAACCGTGATTTTGTACATTACCAGCCTGCAAATAGATTTGTTTGTAACCCGAAAATTCCGGCAAATCGCCAATAAAGGTCTGATTGTATGTATTCGATTTATAGTAAGTAACTTCGGCACTCAGTTTATTCCATAAACGTACACTCAATCCCAATTCATAAGAACGGGTACGTTCTGCCTTGAAATCAGTAAAAGGATAGATGCCTGTGGGAGCCAGTGCACCACCGATAATCGGAGTGGTCACAGTTCCCGGAGTAAGTCCCGACTGTGATACCGGAGAACCGACTTCCGTATAAGACCCGCGTACCTTTAAATAGGAAATGAACTCGGGCAGTTTCACCATTTCAGAGATAATACCGGACAGACCTACCGAGGGATAGAAGAAGGATTCTTCGCTGGTGTTTACCAATCGGGAGTTCCAGTCATTACGCCCTGTCAACGTAAGATAAAGCATACTTCTCCAGCCCAATTCGACGTTGGCAAAGATAGCGTGATTACGTACGCGACTGTCACCTCCGTCTTCCGAGATACGACCGTTGGAAGGGTCGATGTTGCTGGCGGCAAACAGGTTTGTTACTCCGAGCAAGGTTCCTTTGTAGCCTCTTGCCAGCGACCAGTAGTTAGAGTAGCTATAACCCAAGTTGGCAGAAATATTAAAATCGTTGAACTGCTTGTTGATATTTAACATAAAGTCGGCATACTCCTGACGGTCTTTGTAATTGCTGTAATCATACAGACCTTTCTTTCCTTCGGCAAATTTCTGATCGGAAGTAGCATAAACCTTACGTTCAAACTGAACATGAGTATCGTCCATACGATAACGTCCGGCAAGATTCATCCAATCGGTAATCTTATAGCTCAGACCGACATTAAACATATAACGGCTCTTCTCGTTCGTTGCGATGTTGCGGTAAGCAGTCCAGTAGGGATTCTGCGAACCATAGGTTGCATCGGCAATCGGCCAATACTGTATCGGAATATTGCGGCTCTGGTCATAACGCTCGAAAGTCTTGATATCTTCGAAGTCTTCTCCACGGGGGAAAAGGTAGGCAGAAATCACCGGATTCCAGTATTGTCCCTGCGATACCATGTTTTTATCTTCCTGTTTCACATAGGACGCTCCTAAATCCAACTGCAATTTATCGTCCAGAAAAGTGGCTGTATTGCGAATGGTGAAGTTCAGACGGTCATAAGAATTGTTGGGAACAATACCTTTTGAATTGGTGGATGAAACCGAAGCAAAAGTTTGATTCTGCTTTGTACCGGTAGACAAGGTCAACGAGTTGATAAAGTTGGTTCCGGTGTTGAAGAAATCACTCTTGGGATCATACGAATTCGGACGGGCCAGTTTGTCACCCCAGCTTTCGAACATACCTTCTTTATTTCCATACGTGTTCTGGAATTCGGGCATCATGTACGCTTTGCTGAATTCGGATGAAGAAGAAAATGATATCTGTAATTTACCTTCCTGCCCTTTCTTAGTAGTAATCAGAACGACACCATTTGCCGCACTACTACCATACAAAGCAGCCGCCGAAGGTCCGCTCAGAATAGAGATACTCTCGATATCTTCCGGATTGAAATCAGCAATACCTTCCGTTCCGGCTTTGCCTTCACCCATGATACCACTATCTGTGTTTCCCATATTAGTATTAAACAAAGGGATACCATCTACTACATACAGTGCATTGTTGTCGCCTTCGATAGATTTAGCGCCACGCATAACGACACGCGTCGCACCACCGACACCACTACCACTCTTGTTGATACTTACACCGGCTATCTTACCATTCAGTGAATTGATGAAGTTGGCATCTTTAATGCCGGTTATATCCTCGCTTTTTATCTGCTGCACATTGTAAGACAGTGCCTTTTCTGCCCGCTTGATACCCAATGCCGTCACGACTACTTCGTCCAGCACTTCCGTATCTTGTTTCATTGTAATCGGGTAAAAGTCCTTATTGGAAACAGCAATCAGTTGAGTTGCATATCCTATATAAGATATTTTCAAACGGGCATTACCGGGACTTTTAATCGAAAAGTTTCCGTCAAAGTCTGTAATCGTCCCTGTAGAACTGCCGTCCACAGAGATATTTACTCCGATCAGGGGTTCACCATTCTCATCGGTTACTTTCCCTTTGATATCTTTGACAGATTGTGCAGCTGCCGGTTTCTTCTCCGTAACTATAATATAATTACCTTGAATCTGATAAGAGAAACCTGTTCCTTTCAAGATTGCATCGAGCGCAGTAGTCACCGATACGTCTTCCAAGTTAAGATCGGCAATTTTCTTTCCTTTCAATTCGGAATCACTATAATTTATAGACATCTTCGACTGTCTTTCCACAGTTTTCAATGCATCTACTACAGTGATATCTTTCTGCTGGATAGTAATTTTACTATCACTTTGAGCAAAAGCAAGGGTCTGCATCAATAATAGACCTAAAAAAATGAGAAAGACTCGCTTTTGAACAACATTATCTGCTCTTTTTTCGTAAATTTGTAGCATCTTTTTAGTATTAGTTAATTGGTTATTATTCTATGATCAATTGAAATAGCGTCGAGATACGCTAATATTAGAAGGACAATGATTTCACATCCGGGAGAAACGGCCATTTCTTCCGGATACTTTTTTGCATAGTACATTAAGTTAAAAAAGGTTCAACAATCGTTTTTCTATATTTTATCAGTTATATAGCATTTATTCCCCTTAATTATATATTTCACATCCCCTGCCACCTGTGTTATTATCTTCATCACCTCTTCCAAAGTGGCTCGCTGTTGGAAACGGAAACTATACGATTTATTGTTCAGGCTGTGAAGGCTATAAACAAAGGTATAGGGAAATTTGCGTTCGAGACTCGTAAAAATCTCATCGAGATGCATATCACTGAAAACCAGCTCTCCACGCTGCCAAGCAGTCACATCCTCTATCCGAGGCGATTGGAGGCTACGTTTCCGGGTCTGTTTATTATACGTTATCTGCTCATTGGGTTTAAGTATTACATTAGATATCAGATTATTAAATTCTACCTTCACACTACCTTCCAGCAGAGTTGCAATCAGTTCATTGTTCTCCGGATAGGCATTCACGTTAAACTCTGTACCTAAAGCTGTTATTTGAAAATCATTGGCTTTCACTATAAAAGGATGTTTTTCATCCGGCTTTACCTGGAAATTTGCTTCGCCAATCAAATATACACTTCTGGTCTTACCGGCAAACTGCTCCGGGTACAGTAAGGTGCTTCTCGAATTTAGCATCACCCGGGTACCATCGGGCAATGTAAGTTCACGTATTTCCGCCGTTGGTATGAAACATTCTACCAAGTCTTTTTGCGGTTTGTCTTTCTCCAACATCAGATAGATAGAAACAGACGATACTGCCAACAGGAAAATAGCTGCTGCTCTCCATATAAGTAACTGATACTTTTTACCGGAACCGACAGACTGCATTCCCAGATTTTGTTGCATCCGTAATATGGACTGTTGCATTCCGCGAGGTACTTTCTGTTCTCCCGCTTGTTGCCACAACGTGTGAAGTGCTTCTTTTTTTTCTTCCGCATGATTGTCGTCAGCCAACCATCGCTGCACTTTTCTACGCGTAGCCAATGAATACTCATTATGCCCGAATAACTCTATGATCTGTTGAATATAGTTTTTCATCATTAATTTCTTCCTTTATACACTAAATACAACTAAAAGAAAAACACTACTTAAAGGAAAATAGAAAAAATAAAAATAGAAGCACTTTTTTTAGTTCTATCAGTGCTAAATACACCTGGTGCTCTACCGTACGGATGGAAACATTAAGCTTTTCTGCGATTTCTTTATAACTTAATCCCTTAAAACGACTCAGCTCGAATATTAACCTTCGCCGTTCAGGCATTTTTTCCAAAGTCAGGCGAACAACCAGCAACATTTCTTCATAATATATATTATTAAGGGCATCTTCCCCTTCTATCAATTCATGAAGCACTGTTTTCTCAAGGTATCCTTCCTGATATTCCCGTTCGATTTGCTGATGCTTGAAGATATTCAGAATAATGTTTCTGGTCATTATAAAGAGGTAGTTATCTAATTCATTTTCATTGTCAAGCCATATTTCCGGTTGTAACCAAAGCTTACAGAAAATATCTTGAGCAACATCTTCAGCATCAACTTCCGACTTAAGCAACAGCTGGGCATAATTCTTTACTTTCGGAAAATTAGAAATAAAAAAACGCTGAAACTTCAGCTCAATTTGGTTAACATTATTTTCCATATCCGCTAAGATTATTATCGATTACAAGTATAAAAGTAGACATTCTCAAAGATTAGAACATAATAAAGATATATTATTAATACTTGTTTGCATATATTTATAATTATTCCGTATATAAAACAAAAACACATAAATGTTGACAATACCAAATAACCATATTATCATACCAAAAGAGAATAGAGTGATAGGATGTATAAGAAATTGACTTTGTATCTAAAAAGAGATAAAATAACGAATCAACAATAAAAAGGGGAATAAGGGAGAAAACCAGTAAAAAGAAAAAGCTCTGATAATCAGAGCTTTCATTTGTTTTTAAGTGGAGCTGGAGGGATTGTTTCTTTGATCATAGCAGCTTTGACCTGAACGTATATACTACTATATATCAACAACATACATAACTAATCATATCTTTTTATAGCACATAGAATCTTGTACGCTCAAAAAAGGGGGGAGTAGGAATTAGGGCTTACTCCCCACGATTTTTATTTCTATATTCGCAGAAAAATAACTCATAAATATAATACGTATGATAGAAATCAATCACAGCTGTAGAACCTTCCTACACAAGAACAATCAGGTTATGATCCGAGTTAGATGGAATAACCGGAAGGACGAAGTTGGCTTTTCTGTTGGCTGTAATGCCGATCCAGACAAATGGGATAAAGAAAACCAAAGAGCAAGGTATAATACTACTCATAAAGTGGGCGGGAAGACAGTGGTAGCCAGAGATATTAACAACCGTGTTTCTCATTTTTTGGAGTGCATCGAGGAGTCTTTCACTGAATACAGCTTAAATTCTCAGTTGCCCACCAAAAGTGAATTGAAGGAACTGGTTAATGAGAAGCTGGGACGAATAAAAGAAGAGGCAGTACCAGATAATCCAATAGAGCGGGAAAAGTCTTTTCGTGAAATCTTCAATGAGTTTTTAGAAGTTTGCTCCACAGAAAGAAGCTGGAGTGAATCTGTACATCATAAATATGTTCAAGCATGGAATCATTTAAACAGCTGTGATCCTAATATATCTCTAGCAACACTTGATAAGAATAAGATGACAGAACTTAAAAAATGGTATGTAAAAAATGGATATCGTAATCGTACCACCGTAAAACAATTCAGAATATTAAAGTCTTTTCTTAGATGGATTGATGCCAATGGTTATCCGGTAGAGCAAGGAGTACTCAGCTATAAGGTAAACTTAACTGTGACTAAAAAGGAAGTGACTTTTCTGAAATATAAAGAATTACTCCATTTTGCATCTTTCCAATTTCCTAAAAGTAAAGAGTATTTAGATAGAGCTAGAGATATGTTTTGCTTTATGGCATTTACATCTTTACGTTATTCTGATTTAAGCGCATTAAAGAGAGCGCATATTTCAAATGGGAATATTGAGATGTATACTCAAAAAACGAATGATAGAATTACTGTTCCTATAATAGAAAATGCTCAAAAGATTATAGATAAATATTCATGGTATCACTCCAAGAACGGTACAATATTCCCTGTTGCTTCGAATCAGAAACTTAATGATTACCTGAAAGAAGCTGCTGAGTTGGCTGGTTTGGATAGAGAGATAGTTGAAACCTACTTTATAGGTACGCAACGGCATGAAGAAATCCATAAGTTTTATGAAACGATAAGCTGTCACGATGGACGTAGAACTTTCGTTTGCTGTTCATTAGCTTTAGGGATATCTCCGACTGTTGTGATGAGTTGTACCGGACACGCAGATTATGAAAGTATGAAGCCGTATATAGAAGTAGCAGACGAAACACAGAAGATGCAAATGGAAAAATGGAATACTCACCAATATAAGTCTGATATCATAGAAAGGCTAGATAAAATGAATCCGACACAATTGAAAGAACTTAGTGAGCATATCAGGAGTATAGCTTAACAAAATTTTCTATATTTGAGGCAGCATTCGGGAAAAACGGGTGCTGCTTTTTTATGATTAATATTTAATTTTAACATCTATGACAAACAAGGAATATAAGAATGCAGCTCAAAAAATACTAGAGGAATGTGACGAACTGGAAAATGATAATTATACTATAACAACTATTTCTGAACTGTTCTTTCTCAGACTCCGGAAAGCTTTGCTGAAGTATGAAAGCAAAGAGTCTTCCTATACAATAGCAAAGGAATTGAATAATATACAGAACGTATCTGATGAAAGTAATAATACATCTTTTAATAAAGAATCTGACTTTAATGTGTCGATATATTCCAGACCTGAAAAGGTCGATGCAGACATATTGAAGCTATTATATTTTCGCATATTGCAATTTACGGTTAATAGTTTTCCTAATATAGAGAATATTCTTTCTGGATATGGAGTAGAAAATCCTACAGAATTAATTCAAAAGATTAAAAGTGTACAAGCTATTAAAACCCTAGAAGATAAGGAATTTGTCATTTCAATAATTACAGAATTTGAGGAGAATGAGAAATTGCAAGCGTATTTCTTTTTGTTTTCTCTTTATTTCTCTTTTAAAAAGAGTATTTTCTCCACGCTAAGAAAAATAGAAGAAAAAGATTGGGTTTCATTTTTTAAGTGTGTTCAATATGTGGGGACTCATTATAAAGAACTTTATTGTGAAAGGATTGCAGTATATAGCAATATTTTCAATGGTTTAGATGAGTACTGGGATCTTCATGGAGATGCTATTTTGAGACTTTTGGATAAGTTTTCATTTATATATCGGGAATACGATTTTCATAAGATTAGGAACTTTGATATAGAAGAAGATTTGGTGGAATTTTCTATACCTCTTGTACTGGATTTTTGTTTCCTATTTTATTTTCTTTTACATGAATCTTCTGCACTGATTTCCCTTAGTTTTTTTCTGATGTCTGATAATATGCCACTATATCTTAAGGACTCAATAATTAAATCTTTTAAAGGGGAGAAGTACTATGCTCCAATAATTCAATATGAATATGAATGGTACTGTTTAAAAAATGATTTGCACCCAACCTTTCCTAAACTGTTCTATTCCGGGGAACCTGTAGATTTGAATAGTTTTGGTATAATAGATTACGATTTATATGATTCTATAGAGGTATCTAATGAAGCAATCCAATCATCGAATGGTAACAATGCAGACGAACCTTTAGAAGATCTAAATAAACTCCTTGCTCAAGATAATAATATTCTGGTTCAGATAGCCCGTGATTTAGATCCATATTTTGTAGTATTTGACAAAAGTGCTTCTTGTGAAAAAGGATATCTTTTTAAGTCAAAATATTTGCTACCTTTGATTACACTCTCTGAAAATATACAAGACAGTTTAACAGTGCATGGATTTACTTACATCTTATACAAGTCTCATTATTTTAATTGGATGGAACATAAGTTTACAGCTAATTTCACTTTTAAGATTGCTCAAATTTTTCAGATTGAAGATGAAATAGGTACACTATATACTGAAAATAAAATAAAAATGAAGGCATGGGATATTTTGGTTTCTAATCCAGAACTACAAGGCTTATTAGAAAGTAGTGTGAAAGACGGTTTGAAATGTTATTTTGATAGCCGTAATAAAAAGAAATAATAATTTTCCTTACCATTCCTCCCCAATTCCTTACTTATTCCCTCTTTTGACTCCTTGTGAATAACTAAAAGTCTGTTTCATAAGGAGTTATTATTTTGTCTTTTTCAAAGAACCGTTCCGGCTTGATTCCATCATATCAAAACTCATTTTTTTATTTCAGACCTTTGTGTCATCCTTGCAAGGGTAAGTTACAATAAATTAAATTTAAAATAAGAAAAACGATGAAACAAAAAAATCCTATTTTGGAAATCCCAGTTAGTAAGCGAATGGTGGACATGATTGGAGGAGATCTGTTAGTATTGATACGACAGGCGGTGAAAACAGAGCTAGAGAACAAGACTCCACCTACAATTATCTATCCGGGCTTACCTAGATTTGTGACGGGGTTAAAATCATTAGCTTCTGTATTGAACACCTCAGTCAGCACCGTAAGTAGATGGAAAAATAAAGGTTTACTTGACGCAGTGACATTTCAGGATATTAATGGGAAATTTATGTCATTTGACGTGTATGGTGTGCTGGATGTCTTACGGATCAGTAACCAGCAAGGTAAGTATAATCAATCTAAGTTTAATCATAAAAAATAGAAGAAATGGCAGAGAATAATAATGAAGGGATTACTATGCCTAACAATGAGCAGTTTGGACAAAACTCAAACTTTAATGTAGGAGAAAAGGACCTACAAGCACTTGCTGATAGTGTAAAATCGTCAGAACAGCCGCAACCTCTAAAGGATAATGCTCAAGATGTAAAGGATGATGATCCACAGGAAACATTAGATGAAGTGCTTGTAGGTCAAAATAATCAAGAAAAAATAAAGTCCAAAACTTTAGTTACTTTACTTTCTTTCTTGGTCAGAAAGATGCCATATAAGGTGCATTATTTATTTTCCTATCGTAAGGCTATAAAGCACGGGTTGAAAATAGCATTCTTAATAGGCAATAGGGAGGTTTATTCAAGTCAGATTGATAAACTGTATAATGAACTCGGTTCCAATTCAGATAAGAAGTTCTCCAACCCTGTTATAGTTGTATCTTTGGAAAGAGCTTTAAGGAGTGGGTTAAGAGCAGTGGATGCTGATGGAAAAGAGATCACATTAGACACTCCTGATTTATGGCTGTATGTAGCAATCCTCGATGGACAACACAGGCTGATGGTATGCTTGGAACATTTGGATGTTGATTTAGATTTGGAATTGATAGATTATGACGGTAATCTAATGTCATTTATTCAAATTCTGAATTCTATGGATAAGAATTGGAATAATGAAGACCGCAAAAAATCTAATTTGGCGACGGGTAAGTCTACCAACCAATTATATATAGAATCTGAAATAATACAGCGTGAGTTTGGTGTGTCTCCTAAGTATGCGGAGTATCTTTTGACATTCAAAAGAGATGCTACTAAGAAAAAAGACCTTATTGCAGGCAAGGATTCTACTCCCTATAATGAGGAAAATGGAAAGAGGGGGCATCAGCTATATAAGTCTATCGCTTATAAGTTTGGAGACGATAAAAATGTGAAGAGAGTGGAGTTTATTGATGCGATCGTTCATGTTCATAGTCAGAATGGTGATTCAAATAACCAAACGTTCACTCGTGACATGACATGTTTCATAACTATGATGGACGATACTACCAGAAATAAAATCATCACTCGGTTGGCAAACAAAAATTACGGGGAACTAAAAAGTACCTTGCTTAGTGATTTTCAAACGTTCTGCTCTTCGCATAAAGATGACATGGAAGACCTTGAGAAGGAACAAGATATGAAGATATCTGAGTGGAAATCGCAGAAGGAAACGGTGGCTGCTAAGAATGACATCATTAAAACTCTCAAAAAAGGTACTCCGAATGAAATTCTAGCAAATAGAAAAAAGGTAGCTACCCAAAATGCTTTAAAGAAAACGAAGCAACAGACAGAGAATAAGTAGTTTCTAATTTTATCTTCTCCTCCATGTGACAGGTGGAGGGGATTTTTAATCCATCACAAATTATGATGACACTAGAAGAATTTAAGCAGAAGGGATACATCCTCTGTTTGCCGCAAAAGATACGCTTAGACACGGGACTCATAGGAAAATTGACATGCAATTTACATTGTAATGCCAACGCACCGATGCTACATGTAATTCCTGCTAAGATATTCTTATCAAGGGGATGGTTGGCTGTAGATGATAACGGAGACTTGCTCTCTCTTCTTGATACTGATATAGGCCGGAAATTGGTGCTACTTGAAGATATTAGCTTGTACTTCGCATTGCAACAGACAAGGATACTTGATAGTAATATAGCTGTAGATATACTAACAGAGATGCCAAGAGGTAAAAAATGGACTTTTTAAAGAGATAGCATTATGCCAAAAGTCAGAGACTACAAAGACATAGAAGTTGTGTTCGATCCGTCTGATACAAATTTAACTATTAAACATCAAACCGGAGATGCCATAATTCCATGTAAGGGAGGGGCTTTTATTGTTCCTCTCCCATGTGGAGGTGGAAAGAGTACTGCTACTTGTGAACTGGTTGCCAAGAGATGCGATAAGGGAATAGTGATCTTTGTTGCTACACGTGCCGATGCAAATGATATGAAGAAAAGGCTGGAAAGTCTGTCTCTCCTTGCATTGAAAGACGAAATAGTGACTTTACATCAAGAAGATTATTACTATAGTAGTTACATAGCACATCCTGAACAGGTAACAAAGAAAAAGGTTCTGATTGTACCAAGTGTTCATCTCTATTTGGACTATTTGCCAGCCCTATTCGCTTATGATAGTGGAAAGGTGGTTGATATATCTAAATATACTGGAAACTTAGGAGCATTACTAAAGTCTACCGAAGTACGCAAGTTCTGTATAATAGACGAACAGCCATCCTTTATACAACCGTTTAATACATTTGAACGGCTTAAAATTCTTGCTTATATGGGTAACTTGGGGGCATCATCTAAAGGTAGCATCCCCGTTGGAGCAGGTTTATATTACCATTGTTTGGGAATACAGGAAATGAAGGCTGTGAATAGTACATTCTTAAGAAAAACCAGCGATCATTTATATAGTACTAGGTCAGCCCTGAATACGTATCGAGAGGAAGAGGTATTAGTGTATATCAACCAAAATTATTCAGTTATATGGAATGCAAAAGGGAAGTATTATCCAATATATCACTTTATAAAGGATTGGGTGGTAAAGGGGATGCAGATGAATGTTATCATACTGGATGCTACTGCGGATGTTCTAAGCGATTACAAGAAAACACCTTTTAGGTTGATCCAGAATTCGGGAAAGATGTACTCGTCACCCATTACTTTCCAAGAATTTCCAATGTCTCTTGAAAGATGGTTGTTCGAGAAAGATGTAGACGATAATACAATTCGTGACAGAATACAGGATATAGTTGATGAGTTGGCAGATCAGATACAACAGGCTTCTCCGTTGCTTATTGTCACATGGAAATATATGGTAGCCAGAGACAGTGATCCAGACAAAGAAGACAAGCACCTGAATATAATGACAGTGCTTGAAGAAGAACTAAATAAAAAAGGATTGGCAGGAAAATACAGTATTATCTATCGTGGTTCCGGTCAAGATAAAGCTACCAATGCTTTTAGTAATTATACGGGCATCTCTTTTGTCGGAGAATGGCGAACAGGCAAATCAGGATTATCCTTGATTAATAAAAACTATGGCATTCATTCGACTGAACGAAGAATAAGAACAGCCGGAATGATCCAAGCTATATGTCGGTTACGGATAAGACAACATAATGGTGATCCGATTCATGTATTCTATTCCGATGATATAGATCCACAGCTAATGAAAGATGTCTTTGATTATTTTAGGGAGAATAGTGATACGGGGGTAAACATAAGTGGAATGTCTGTTCTTATACCAGCAACAAAAAGAACACCTGTATTTCTTAAGAAGGTAGTAGCCTTGTGTGGCTATGATCCTAAACTATTGGATGCCATAAAGTATTGTAGGACATATACACTTACAATTAGGTTGAAGGATATCCTTGTACTTATCCCCATGAAAGAAAAGAAAGCTCGCTCATATGATCCGTTAAGAGATACATTAAAGAAGGAGTATAATATTATCCTCAAAGTGGTACGATAGTAAAATTTCGTTAGGTGGGATATTCTCCTACGATCTACATTACTATTATATAAGAGATTAATAACTTAAATCCCACCTTTTATAATAAATAGAATATGACAGATAAGATAACTTTAATAGAAGGATTATTTAGGAATCAGTATATCTGTATATCAGAACTACTTGATCTAAAGAATAAAATAGAAACTCCTTATGGATATATAAAGGATATTACTTTAGATATTCAGAGAAATATGGGTAATAAGAAAAAACAAGATTGGTTAAAGAAGAAATTACCTGTAGTTTTGGTTAATGGCATTTTTGGGAAAAGATTAGATACGGCATTATCAGATTATTCTTGCTATATCTGTATAGACTTAGATTATGATCTCCCCAATGAGTTATCGGAGAGAGATTCTGATTGGGTAAAATACACAAGTGATCCCTATGTCAGGATGGTTTTCCATTCCCCAAGAGGAGGAATAAAATTAATTATCCAACATGATTCCCTTGATCCAGCTTTTCATAAAGAACTGTATAGCTCAATCAGTGGGTACTTGGGGAATACGCATATAGATTCTAAATGTGATAATTTGTCACGGGCACATTTCATAAGTTATGATCCAAAGGTATATTATAATGCGGATTCAGAGATATACCACTTTGTCCCTGCTTCATCAACAGCAAAGATTACTCCTTATGTGGCATCAAAGACTATAAAAAGTACAGGTGCAACATTCTGGAAAAATCTCATGTTACAGCCACCTAAATTCAAGAACCCCGATCAGGCTATAAAGAAAGCACAAGAGTTGTCAGATAGGTATTTTCCTGTTAGTCGGGGATTTCGGAATTCCAATCTGTTTCGGTTTGCTTGTAAACTACATGACTATGGTGTCTCCAAAGATGATGCTCTTATGTATTTGATCTTGCGTTATGTTGAATCGGACTTTGACGGAACAGAGATTGAAGGAATAGTCGAAAGTGCATATAAATAAAAATGATTGATGCTTGTAAAGTTCTTATTTCTAGTTTACAAAATAGCTAAGTAAGGACTCTCTGCTCAGTGATAGTAAAACAAAAAACTATTAGGATGGTAATCAAGAAAACTTGCTTTCTATCAAACTTGAAAAGAATGAAGCATGTTATCTACTCTTCAACTTACATGCCCTAAAATGATTAATAAAGAGTTATGTTTTACAACTATCTTTTCCCTTTTAACTTCCTTGAAATTATTAGATATCAGCAACCGTCTTAGTTAAAAAATGTCACAAATAAGAAGAGAAAGTATAAATGACAAAATTACAGCACACAAACGACTCGCACATAATCAACTTATAGCATCAATAATAGAAAACAATGGAATGAATTAAGAAAACAATCTTTTTATGCAAAAAAAGATGTTAAATTGATATCTTACATTATGTATATTTGTATATTTGTTGATATAACGTAATATACATATGAGAATCTTACATTTGACAGACTTTCATTATCAGAAAGTACCTAAGTATGACTACGACCAGACAAAGGTTGTAGAAGCTATCGTAAATTCTATTGAGAATAAAAATATTGATTATATTTTTTTTACGGGAGATCTTGTTAATGATGGCAGTTCTTCATCTACTTTTTTAGAAGCTAAAGACTTACTATTAAATCCATTATTACAAAAAACAAAAGATAATGCAGTGTTTTTATGTGCAGGAAACCATGACTTACATAGATATCAAGAAATGCCTGCTATTAAAACTGAAATTGAAAAAATAAAAACAATTAAAGATTTAGATGATTTTGCCTCCAAGAATCCACGGCAATTTAAAGAAAGTCTTACTAATTTTATTAATTACAACGAGTTTGTTGAGAACTTTTATTCAAAATATCCCCAAAAAAAAGAAGAACTCGATGAAGTTTATAGTTTGTATACAATTCATAAACGTGTTTTTAATGGCAAGAAGATTGGTATAGTAGCAATAAATTCTGCTTGGCGGGCTATTGATTCAGAAAAAGATAGAGGTAATTTATACTTTCCTTTAATATGTTTGAAAGAAGCCTTAAGTAAAATAAAAGACGTAGATTTCAAAATTCTAATTCAACATCATAATTTATCCGATTATAAAGATTTTGTATCTTCTGAATTAGAAGATATTATTTTTAATGAGTTCCATCTTTTATTAACAGGACATTATCATAGACAAAAGCAATCTTCATATTTGACTGACAGTGAAGGAATTTTTTGTAGTGTGTCTTCGGCAGCATTGTCATTATATGATAAGCATTCTGAATTAGGATACAGCATTATAGATATTGATATTGATACTTTTGAAGTTTTAATATCAATATATAACTATAATACAGTTACTAATACTATCGAATTTAAAAAGAAACTAAAGGGAGAGATTCCATTAAATCAAGAAAAAAGAGAACAGAACGAAATTAGAAAGACTATACGTAAGCGATATAAAGAAGAGTGTGAACAAGCTGATGAGTTGTTTGTATCAGGAAATGAAGAACATCATGACAAAACCTTCTTGTCTCTATTTACTAATCCAATTCTAAAATCCAAATCCAAGACAGAAATTGCAGGTAAAAAAGAAGACGTACCTACCATTCCTATCGATAATTTAACAAACTCTACAGATAATTTTATAATATTCGGCAAAGACAAAAGTGGAAAGACATCTTTATTATGGAAAATAAAACTTGATATTCTTAAGAATTATTCAACATATAAATCTGTCCCATTCTACATTGATTGCAGAAATTATAAAATGGGAAATTCAGTAAAATTAATCAATTTATTGAGTCGTTATTTAGAAATAAACAAAAGTAAAACAGAAGCCTTTATTGCCGAATATCAGTTTTGCATATTATTAGATAATTTTGACCCTTCGAATAGTGCTTTAACTTCTGAACTTTTATCCGTCCTTAAAGAATGTCCAAATAGTAGATTTATAGCAGCAACAGAAGAAACTATATTAAGAGCATATGGTACTATTGATATTGATAAAAAAGCATATAGGAGTTTATTTATTCATGAAATTACACGCAGAGAAATTCGTACTCTAACACAGAAATGGTCATCAATACCTGAGAATAGGAAAGATGTTGTTATTGATAAAATTACACAGATATTTTCTCAATTAAATATGCCAACTAATTATTGGACAGTCTCATTGTTTCTTTGGATTTTCGAAAAGACTAATGAGACTAACTTTCATAATAATTTTGAATTAATACAGCTATATATAGATGGAATTCTTGATAGAAAAAATTTCGTTATTGATAAGAATATAAAAATTGAATATGAGGATCTAAAATCTTATTTAGGAGCTTTAGCTCATTTCTTAATAAAAAAACACTTTAATGACACATGTGCCGCAAATTATGAAGATATAATAAATTTTACTACAGAATATCGAACTAAGCACAGAAAATTTGTTGCTGGAGTAGAACCAACTTTCAACATGTTAAAAGAAAAGGGAATTATTAAATTGAATGGGGTTGATAAATACACTTTTCGTTTAAATGGTGTTTTTGAATATTTCCTAGCATATCATATGACTAATGATAAAAAATTCAAAGATGAAGTGTTAAATGATGACCATTTTTATCTTTCCTTTAGTAATGAGTTAGAATTATACTCTGGATTTAACAAAAAAGACGAAGAATTTTTAAAGAAAATATATGAAAAAACGAAATGCATTTATAATAATCTATCTAAAGATCCAGACTATTTAGAAGTAGACAGGAAGTTGCTATTGAAAATGGGAGAGATTTTTGATTTTACTCCTACTGCACAGCAAATATCAGCAAGTAGTAAAGCTGTTCTCTCAATGGAAGAACAAGATCGGTTAATGGAAGAATACTTGCCAACTCCTATTAAGGAGTCAGAAGTTGAGAAGAAAAAATATTATGAACATATTGATGAAAATGCAGAGAATTTAGAAAAAGCATTATTTATTTTATCAAGAGTTTACCGAAATAGTATTTTAAGTGATGACTGTCTAGAAAATGAAATACTTGATTTTGTTCTTAATGCAGCGTGTAACTTAGGTTTCAAATTACTTGATGAATCAGATGAACTAATAGATATCAACAAAGATGAAGATAGTAATGGACAAATTTCAATGAAGTTAATGGCTAATTTTTTACCTTTAATCATTGAAACATTCCTATTTGATGCATTGGCTCAAAACAATTTAGAAAGAATAATATTAGATAAAATAGATGAGCTTAAACAAGATTCTACAAAGAATCAGCTTAAGTTGTTTATTTTGTATTTTATGTTAATTGATCTGGATATTAAAAATTGTGAGAGATACATAGATAAAATTTGTGAATTAGTTAAATTAGGTATCTTGAAACAATCTATTTTGATGAAATTATGCACGTATTTAATTTTTAAATCCAACAATAATAGTTCGATAGAAAAGATGTTGAGAGATAAAATACAGCAAATAAGTGTTAGCATTAATGCGAAAATAGACGTAGATAAATTACAAACGAATTTAAAGAAAAACGTACAAATACAAAAAATCAAAAGGAATAAACAGTAAGTTAGTCATCTATAAAGAATGCATAAACAAGAAAATGGATATTCTGATATTATTATTCCAATTGTATAAAATCAAAAGGAAAAATCATTTTACTCTCAATATTTTTCATAAACAGCTCATGTAAAATAGTAAAAAATATTTAAATAAAAAGAAAAGGTAGTTGTGAGGTTACCTTTTCTTTTTTAATACGCCAAAGTAAGAATAATCTTATCCGGCATTATTCCAACTTCTGCAAATTTCAACCTGCTTCCTCCAAGTTTAATCGCTGATTTTTTATAGCAACTGATAAATTCCTCCTTTGGCATAAAGAATGAATAACCGTATGGGACTCCTCCCCAATAGACGGGAATCTTAAATCCATCGAATCCATGACCAGTTATGATGTTAGTATCAATAAATAATCCTCTACCACTAAGCAGAGGGATTTTATGTACGTATTCTATTAAAGTCCAGTTACTTATAGAATTACCTACTGCAACTATCTCCTTCCAACCATAGTGATTTCATTTATCAATTGGAGATATTGTATACTTTATTCCTTTGCTACTGTAATCTATCTGAATATTATCACATAGTTTTTTTAAATCATAGAAAAATGTCTTTTGTTTTTCAGATAGCATCTCTTCCGAAATAATAGTCTTTATAATAGAGACATTTCCATGTTTCTCTCCAAAACAGTAACCTCCTGCCGTTACTGATACAAAATCAATCACTTCATCATTGTAATGTCCTTCAAAACATTGGTAGGTTGCTTCCAAATTCTCATCAATCTCAACACTGGTTAATCCCCAACAGTTTCTGAAGTATTCTTTGATAATTTCAAGCATTGGTAAACTATAATCTTTAAGGATACGCTCTTGGTATCTCCTAAAGAAATGGGGGGCATATATTGTTATTTTATATGTCATAGGTTGATAAACAGCTGCGTATTTCCCTTCCTTACGTTCATATATACAGTACATACTTATGTTGGGATTATCATGCTGTCCTCTTTTATCAGCGGTAAAAGTTACGACAAAAAGATTTTTTCTTTTGACACTCTTACAGTCATACGAAGTTTTTACTGGAAACTTATAAGACTTCAAAACTTTAGATCTGAAATTCTTACGAAATCGTTCCATTGGTTTATCTAAGTCTGCTAAATCTTTCAATAGTTCTTCACGGATTTCTTGCTCCGTCATTGATGGTACAATCATAATGTATACAATAAATATTAGCAATAATCGTCAATTCCGTCCAGTCCATCCCACTCCAAGCCTTTGGCTATTGTGAGAGCCTTTTGTGCTCCACGTTCTTCAAAATATGTACGCCCTTCATGGATATATTTACCATCCTCAAAAGTTATAGAAACAGAGGTGTATTTCTTTATATCCTCTGACAGGCTATGACATATTACCATTATTAGATTTTCATTACATAGAGCAAAATCATCTATAATTTGAGTAGTATATTGATTTCTCGTTATAACTTTCCCAACACAAAGGTTATCAATATATGAAGTAAGTGGAGTCTCACTGATTTGGATAGGGCAAAGTGGGAATTCAGTGGGTGTTTTCCATTCACGTTGCAAGGCTGTATCAGGTGAAAGAGCGGGGAACAGAACTTGCCTATATGTATCTTGAATTATCGGAGAATCAGGTTGGGCAAATATCCATTCTCCCATATTACCTGCACTGGAATACGGCTTGCTCGGTTTTTCAGCCCATTTCATAACTCGTTCATAAGCTGCTTTGGCCTCTTCCTGTGTAACCGTTCTCATCCACATTACATCTTGATTTGTACCTGTAAGATCTCTCAAGCAACTTGGATTATCGATGAATTTTTGAATATCACCGCCACATAGGTATTCTATTTTTTTTCGTGTAGCGGGGTTGTCCAATGCATTCTCTAACCTTGTGAGCCATCTCAAATTTTCTGGTCGGTTGTTACATCTGTTAGTATCAATATGGTCTACTATGTCTCTTTTTGAATCATGACTACCATGGAACGCTGTTGCAACAATTATGTGGACTCGATGCCCTCCTATAGTCATATATCCTGTTTTTTCATTCTTAGTACCAAAGAGCCATTGTTCATCCAGTTTCCTTGGCTTGTGTCCATCTTTGGCGTAACGAAAGACTGCTCCATTATCACGAACAGAATAGTGTTCATCTTTATAGGTACAATCTTTGACCTCTGTGTATATATCAATATCTACTTTCATAACGGTTCTAACTTTATTTTCTAAATGAATTATAGACTTCAAGAGCGAATTTTAAAGTATCATACCATTCATCTTCTGATTTATAGTCTAACTTTATATTTATGATACGGGAGTCATGCAGATGATTTGTCGAGATCTCAATTGCAATGCCTTCTTTGTTTTGGAAACTTTCAATAGAGATAAGTCTTGGATGATAGAAATCTTTTGCACGTTCTTGAAAGGTCTCTCCAATTGTAAAAGAGATAGCATAATCGGGAAGCATAAAGTCTGGGACGGGACATCCTTCGTATTTTCCATTCTCACTGACATTAAATACAATGATGGGGGAGGCATTCAATTTTCGTAATACTCTTGGGGCTACTTCCATAAACTGAGAGACGGCTTTTCTGTTTTGAATATCTTCTTCTGACTCATCCGTCTCATTGGCAAGCTCTAAGTCTTCAGCTAATTCTTTGAAAAAATTACGTCCTAATACTTTGGATATTAATGCAAGTTGTCGAATATCCATATTATTACGAGTGAACAAATTATACACGTTATTCCTTTTACAGCAAATTCTATCTGCAAATTCAACAATTGAAAGTTGTTGCTTGCGAACCTCTTTTTCGATAAGTTTTCCAATAGTTCTTTTTTCTGTCATATTCACGTTCCTTATTATGTTGCAAAGTTATACCTACATGGATAAAGTTCATAAAAACGATGTATCCTGTTATTGTGCATTTTTCCATAACACTATATACCAGTATACATAATATTCACAGTCTATACAAAGTTAGTAAATATATTGAAGTTAAGAAAAATTTGTAATACTCATTTCTACTAGTTTATTGTTTAAATTTCTATTTTGCAATATTTCATTTGCAATAAAGAGAATTTAAGGTTGATTTAATTTATTTCTAGTCATAAACTGTTATGAAAGCTGCCACTATGACTTTTAAGCGTTTGCTATTTACCATGGTATATTTGTTAATGATTTTACGTTTCTTAGTACCTCTATAAAACAAAAAATATAGAGAAGACAGCTATCCCTAACTATCTTCTCTCTTGCTTTAAAATGTCAATCTCATCACTATCTTCTCCGGTTGTGCTGTGATCTTAACTCTATCTACCTGATCTGCCCCAAGCATTA
>ERZ772858.283-NODE-283-length-71021-cov-6.523786_pt1 | contig 71021 bp, 94 predicted proteins | sample MGYA00512136_ERZ772858 | MGnify/ENA primary metagenome ERZ772858 (study PRJEB29015, sample SAMEA2737726) | human gut metagenome | biome: human gut; feature: human-associated habitat; material: faeces | place: China | collected 2012 ...
TAAGGCAAAGAGCCTTGGAATCCTTTGTGGATTCCAAGGCTTTTTAACGCAAAATTCGGCGGTGCTTGTAGAAATAGACTAAATTTTCAACTTTTCAGATAACCCCTAAAACAGACCACAAACAACACCACCCGCCGGGCGTGTGGGAAAGCAGCGCAATGCTGCTTTCCCTGCCCCGGCAGGTGGTGTTGTTATTTTTATTGTTGTGTTTTGGCCGCTTTGTGCCGCAGCCAGGCAGTGACCAGAAAAGTGATGGCAATGCAGGGCAAAAAACCGAGCGCATCCACGCCGACATCCTGAATCATTCCGGCGCGGCCCGGGATAAAGAGCTGGTGGAATTCATCAGTGCCCGCATAGGCGGTACAGGTCACAGCGCTGATCAGTGCTTCTTGCACAAGCTGTTTGGCCCCGCCCGCTTTGCCTGCGCTGCCAAACAGATGGACGGTGACGGCGGTGCTGACACCGAGAGCACAGTAAATATAAACATGTGCCCACTTGCGAATGTTGGCATTGTCGTTCTGGCTGCTGAACCACTTGGGGGTCAGGCGGTGCGCCGCGGTGGATTCCACTTTTTCCGTTATCTGCTGGCTGAGGGCAGAGGAGCTCTCCCCCGGCTGGGCGGAAAACAGAAAGATTGCCGCCATGATGGCCAATGTAACGCACAGCATCACCGCGCGCACAAGTTTCAGCTTATTGTTCTGCTCCGGCATTCCCGTACCTCCGCGTTCCATCGTGCCATCATGTACAATACACATGGCATACTTGAAAAGCATACCAGTTTTGCGGTGCAGAATCAAGCGAAAAAATTGTTTTGCAATAACTTCTGACACCGGGACATTTAATATTTATCCGTCTTTTTCCCGTTGCAGGACTTGCAAAGCATCTGACAGTTATCCGGCGTTGTTTCTCCGCCTTTACTCCAAGGTTTAATATGGTCGCCTTCCATTTCCTCAAATTTAAAGTGTTCTTTGCAAACCGGGCAAATTCCATTTTGTTTGCTATATGCAGCCATTTTAACCTTTTTGTCAAAAGCTCGCAGATTCAAAAGGCGACCCGCAAAAGGATCGGTATCTCGGCATAGTAAGAATTCATAAATGCCTTTCGGTTTTTGCACCTCATCGTCTTCATGCAGTCGTTTTACTTCTGCCGCTATTGTTGCCGAATTGTAAGTGCAATTATGATATTTATTATAGAGATGGCACCAGTCCAGCCCTTTCATGTCTGGGAAGTACTTCGGGAAGATTTTCTCAACCCAATGGATAACATCTTGAAAATATTGCCACAGTTCATCTGCATCCGCATCTGATTTATGCTGCGCCATATATTCAGTAATTTCAGTAATGCTTTGATACTCGCAAATACCTCGTAATGCCTTTTCCAATAGTTCTTGTCTGTTCGGATCCCCAGTAATGTATTTATCCGCCATTAACTTTGCAGCACAGTTCCGTTTGGAAAAATATTTCTTTGCATCTGAGAGCCATGTTCCTGTGTAAACAGAATTTCGGAGTTCTTGCTCTGTCAGCTTTTCTCCGGCAATATTAACAACCCGAAACCATTCTAACTTTTCGGACTCCTCACCCTCACAAATATAAATCATGAATTCATAGTTCATGATTGCATTGTACTTATCATCTGGCAGCGCATCCCAATAATACTTTCGATTATCCAAAGCAACCGAAAACTTATGCTTTAAAAACTGCATAACAGACAGGGTACGTTGCTGACCATCTAATACCTCGTATTTGTCGTCGCCAACCTTAACCCAATACATGACATTCAAAGGAAAGCCTTTCAGTACCGTCTGAATAACTGCCTCTGCCTGCTCATTGTCATAAACAAATTCACGTTGATAGGGCGGGCGAATTGCAAGCCGACCACCATAGGCGAAAACACCGTCGTCGCCGTTGTCGGCATAGCTTTCAAAAACGTCCCTAACTTTTATTTGCTTTGGCTCTATCTTCACTTATTTGCCCTCCTTTTAACCAAAATTCTTTTAAAAGTATTTTTTGCAGTTCCATTCGCATCATAGTATACAAGGCTTGTCATATTTGCAGTGTAATGCCCTTTTCCTCCTTGCGCACGGTATTTGGTAATCCATGTTTCTCCGATTCTTCCAATACCAATTTCATCGGAGCCATATTTTCCTGTATAATCAGCACAGCCAATAATTTCAAATTGATCTGGGTTATATTTATCCAAGAATGTAATAGGTACCCCCATAATACCACTACATCTTTCTCTTGATAACAATTCGGTCATATAGTCGTTTGTACTTTGCGTTTGATAACGATTCTGTCGTAGAGACAACGATACCTCTTTCTCGTCTCGTCTCGTCTCGTCTCGTCTCGTCTAACAAATTGTCGTCGTTTTCTGCTGACTTGTCAAGCAAGTAGAAACGAATTCCTCCCTCAACATAGCTCCCTTTCGGCGCAATTTCTGACATAGGCTTTCCCATCCATCGGCTGGCTCCGATAATTTCAAATTGTTCAGGGTTATGTTTGTCTACATAGGTAATAGGAACTCCCATTTCCTCAAAGTAGTCACACGGAATATCTGCAACTTTATCTACATTGATTGCATCATAATTGGCATAATGTGGGTACTCATCTTCGTTTCCATAGTACCTCTTATATAGTACCAATTTTTCATGTCTTATCTCATAATCAAGATTCGTAAACCACCTAACGCCTTTTACCCGAATATATTTTCTACCATTCTCATCGACACCACAGCCAGCAGCATGGAGCGGGTAATCGTCAGGAACATAAAACTTTCTATCTCCGCTATGGATACTTGCACCAAGCCATAGTTCGTTATCTTTAATTAGAGGAAAAATTTCCTTATATGTAATCGCATTGATGTTTCCAATAATCAAAAACTTCTTTCGATACGCTACAAGCTGCGCGACATAATCCCGAAATAAGCTAAAAGGGGGATTTGTTACTACAATATCTGCTTCCTTAAGATATTCAATACATTCCTCTGAACGGAAGTCGCCATCGCCTTTCAGTTTTTTCACTCCGCGTTTTTTGGATCTCAAAAGTGCGTCAATGTCATCATCAGAAACACCTCTGCCATTTGCCATCGGTACTTCCTTAATATCCATGACATAACCGTTTCCCTGAACTAAGGGTTCATTTTCATCATCAAATAAAGACAACTGTTGTCCTACTACCGGTGATGTGCTATAAGATGTGCAAATCAGTCTTTTCAACCCAAGGTAATTGAAGTTTCGCAGGAAAAACTTGCAGAAATTGCTTTCAAACGGGTCATCGCAGTTGCAAAGAACAGTTTTCCCTTTAAAATGCTGTTCATAATGATTCAACTCATTCTGTATGTCTTCGTACTGTGTATAGAACTCGTCTTTTTTGGCATCCTTCGCTCTATGTAAATTCTCATTTTTTGCCATTTGCTTATTCCTCGTTCCTGCATTTATATTTTTATTATAGTACAGACAGCAAAGAATCGCAATAAAATGTTCTAAGGCGATTGTAGTAATTAAAAAATCGGCACCTGCTTGATTCAAGCAAGTGCCGATTTTGTTACTTTATATGCGCTTCAACTTTTGGCAGACATCACATAAATGCTTTATACTCTCCAAAAATCAAGCTATTTTAAGTTGTCTGGGTGCGGCTATTAAATCAGTACATGCCGCCCATGTCACCGCCGGCGGGGGCTGCCGGTGCCGGGGGCTCCGGCAGGTCAGCGACCAGGCTTTCGGTGGTCAGAACCATAGCGGCAACGCTGGAAGCATTCTCCAGAGCGGAGCGGGTGACCTTGGTCGGGTCAACAATGCCGGCTTCGATCATATCGTCAACATATTCTTCCTTCTGGGCGTCATAGCCGTAGTTGGGCTTGCCGGCCTGCAGAATGTTGTTGATGATAACGCTGCCTTCCAGGCCAGCGTTTGCGGCGATCTGGCGCAGAGGAGCTTCCAGAGCCTTGCGGACGATCTTAGCGCCAGTGCGCTCATCGCCTTCCAGCTCGCTGACCAGCTTATCAACAGCGGGGATAGCGTTGATGGTAGCGGTGCCGCCGCCAGCAACGATGCCCTCTTCAACAGCAGCCTTGGTTGCGTTCAGGGCGTCCTCGATGCGGAGCTTCTTGTCCTTCATCTCAACTTCGGTAGCAGCGCCGACCTTGATGACAGCTACGCCGCCAGCCAGCTTGGCCAGGCGTTCCTGCAGCTTTTCACGGTCAAAGTCAGAGGTAGCAGAAGCGATCTGGGAACGGATCTGGGCAACGCGGTCAGCAATGGCCTGCTTATCGCCAGCGCCACCGACGATGGTGGTGTTCTCCTTGCCAACCTTGACCTGGCGGGCGCTGCCCAGCAGCTGGATGGTAGCGTCCTTGAGCTCATAGCCCAGGTCGCTGCTGATGACGGTGCCGCCGGTCAGGATGGCGATATCCTGCAGCATTTCCTTGCGGCGGTCGCCAAAGCCGGGAGCCTTGACAGCGCAGACGTTCAGGGTGCCGCGCAGGCGGTTGACGATCAGAGTGGACAGAGCCTCGCCCTCAATGTCCTCAGCCACGATCAGCAGCTTCATACCGTTCTGCATGACCTGCTCCAGCAGAGGAACCAGATCCTGAATCACGCTGATCTTCTTATCGGTGATCAGGATAGCGGCGTTGTCCAGATCAGCCACCATCTTGTCGGTATCGGTGACCATATACGGGGTGAGGTAGCCGCGGTCGAACTGCATGCCTTCCACGATCTCGTTGTAGGTCTCAGCGGTGGTCTTGTTCTCCTCAATGGTGATAACGCCATCGGAGGTGACCTTCTCCATAGCCTCGGCGATCAGACGGCCGATCTCGGGGTCGCCTGCAGAAATAGTGCCGACGCGGGCGATATCGTTGCTGTCCTTCACCTTCTGGCTGTGAGCCTTGATGGTCTCAACAGCCTTGGCAACAGCCTTGCTCATGCCGCGGCGGATATCCATGGGGTTTGCACCGGCGGTGACATTCTTCATGCCCTCGGTGACCATGGCCTGTGCCAGAACGGTTGCGGTGGTGGTGCCGTCGCCTGCTGCGTCGTTGGTCTTGGTAGCGACTTCACGCACCAGCTGTGCGCCCATGTTCTCGAACTCGTCCTTCAGCTCGATCTCCTTTGCAATGGTCACGCCATCGTTGGTGATGACCGGTGCACCGAACTTTTTGCCCAGCACCACATTGCGGCCCTTGGGGCCCAGGGTGATCTTAACGGTGTTTGCCAGGGTATCGATACCGGCACACAGTGCCTTGCGGGCATCCTCGCCCTGCTTGATCTGCTTAGCCATAATCAAATCGCTCCTTTAAAGCTCAATTTTCAAATATCAGAGGGGAAACCGCTCAGTCCTCAACGACTGCCAGGATATCGCCCTGACGGACGATGGTGCACTCTTCGCCGTCCACCTTGACCTCGGTACCGGAGTACTTGCTGGTGAGGACCTTGTCGCCGACCTTCACAGTCATCTTGACTTCCTTGCCGTCCACAACGCCGCCGGGGCCGACAGCGATGACCTCAGCCACCTGGGGCTTTTCCTTAGCACTGCCGGTCAGGATCAGACCGCCCTTGGTGGTCTCCTCAACCTCAACAGCCTTAATGACAACACGGTCTGCAAGAGGAATGATCTTCATAGTTCTTGCCCTCCTATAGTAAAAATATAATTTAAAACTTTGCTGTGTCCAAAGGGCCTCATATCGGCTCTTTGGTTTTTTAGCACTCCATTTCTCTGAGTGCTAATTGTATTGTACTCATCTTGACCCGAAAAATCAAGACCTTTTTTGCTTCTTTTTGTTAAGAATTTGTGACTTTTCATTTTATTATCGTACCTACGTAATATTAATTCAAAAATGTACGAATAATGTACGTTCCGTCGACCTCTTACCCCGCTTTAGCACTCCACCCATGCTAAAAATAAAAGTCCCTGTAACTTTCGCTCACAGCTCCCACTCAGAGCCATAAACGATCGTTGCAGGGGCTTTCTTCATCTTACCGGTCACTCCATTTTGAATTTTCGGCAGTTCCTGCCTTCGGTGAGTGCCAGATGAATTATTTTCAGGCAGTGCAGAAGAGACATTCAGCGTTGGATACGTGTGTGGATCAAGTTTTCCGCTCCTGCCCTGCCCAAAATATCATTTTTACTTCCAGCTCTTTGCCTTCAGGCGGTCGTACTCCTTGTCGGCCGCAATGGCTTCCTTCGTAAAGGAGTTGTTCTTCCACCATGCGACCAGTGCCGCAATGGTCGTGATGCCAGCCGTCACCAGCTGCTCCACAGTGGTGCTCTCGATGGGCAGCGGGCTCTTGCCCATGGCGCTCAACATCTGGTTGGTCAGAGCCAGCAGCAGAACGGCGGTACGTGCAATGGTGCCTGCAGTAATGTTGAAATTCATACGTTGCTCCTTTCGTGTTCGTATTCATGTACTTCGATGTCGGACATTCTGTGGTTCAACACCTGAATGTCTCTCTGGATGACCGGGATCTTCTCCGCAAAACCGTTGTGCTTGCGGACTTCCCGGGTCAGCTCCTCAATTTTGTATTCCATCACGGCATTGGAACGCGAGTTTGCGATCAGTACGCCGATCAGGGTCACAACACCGCTGAGGATGGCGGCAATGATGCTTTCCATCGGCGCTCACCCCTTCCAGCGGCTCTTGGCTTTGCGCACGTCCACATGCACCCAGCCGTTGGTGCGTCCCAGACCGGGCGGGTAAATGCCGCAGCCACCGGCGTTGCCCAGCAGTTTGTCCGCGTAGGCATACACCCGCTCCACGCTGATGCCCTGCACCTGAATGTCTGCCGCCTTGCCGTACAGATGCTGGCTGAACTTTGCGGCATTCTTCTGCTTTGCGTTCCAGCTTGCCGTGCGGAATCCACTCGTGATTGTCACAGGCTTGCCAAAGTGCGTCCGGATCTTTTCCAGCACCTCCACAAGCGCCGTGTCAATGAACACCGGGTCGCTGCCGTCACGGCAGTAGAACTCGCGCACCTTGAAATGCTCCGAGAGCTTTTCGTTTCCATTTTTCAAAATGGAGTACGCTTCCAAACTCAAATATCATCCTTCCTTTCATCTTCCAAGCCGGAATGCTCCTTCTACCCGTTTCAGCGGCTTTACCTCCACAGGCAGGGTATCTGCACACAGCATCGCCGCCACCGGCTTTGCTGCAGCATGCGCTGTGATCCTGATATTTCCAGTCACCGATGCCATTTTGATTTGTGCGCTCGCGTTGTCCTCTGCCATGACAACACAACTTCCGGTAACATCCGTGCCACCCATCTCTACGGTCAGTTCCAGCATTTCCTTCTCGCTGTCGCCTACGTTGAACACATTTTGGTAGCTCATGCCGGCAACGATGCTCCCCACCGGATTCGTCTCACTCACGCCGTCCAGTGCCCGCTCAATGGTAAAGCTCTCGTAAGCGCCTACCGTCACGGCGCACTCGGCTTTCACACCGCCGCACTCTGCCGTCACCACCGCTGTGCCTTTCCGCAGGGCCAGAATGGTTCCATTTTGAGTAATTTTCACCACGTCCCGCGGTTTCGCGGTCACGTTCATCTTGCGGTAGAACGTATTCGTAGGCCCAACGCCCACCAACAGCTGGTACTCCATGCCTCTGTTCAGCTTCAGGTCGTATACGTTCAGCGCCACGGCTTCCACCTTCAGGGTGTACATGGTCGGGTGCAAGTTGTACTCCAGCGTGATCTTCGAGTGCCCCTTGTCGCTTTTGAACTGGCTCACCCACAAGAGACCCGAATAATAATGGCTGGGATTGTCCTCCAGCGCAAACCGCACCCGCTGTCCCTTCAAGGTCTCGCAGATGGTCGTGTACGCGGTCTCCCAGTCCCAGCCGGCATAGTCGTTTTCGAGGTAGAACTCGATCTTTCCGGTACGGTCATCGTAGGTAGGACGGTTTGCAGGGGTACGGCTGTAGTCCAATGCGCCATCTCTGCCGGGCACAGTCACGAATTTCGTCCGCTCAATGGGCGGTGCGATCACCGGCCGCGAGGAAGGGATCAGCTTCCAGTCGTCCCAGGTGTCAATGTAGTTGTCGCCTACATTTATAATAAGAGAATGGTACATTGATCCTCCTCACTTGTTGATGTATCCAATTGTGGACTGGATCGCGTTCCACGCCTTGCCCGCCGTTGCAAAGTTGCCCGCCTGCAAAGACGAGAGCTTTGCCGTGGTCGCGCCAAAGGTAAAGTCTTTCTGGTCCAGCTCATGCAGCGGGATCACTTCCTTCGTGCAGGGCAGCCAGTCATTGATACTGTGCGGTTCCGCGAGCACGTACGTCTCCTTCATAAAGTCCAGCCGGTCGGTGTCCACGCCAATATCACACAGGTCTGCAGCGTTGATCTGCACACTTCCGGTGAAACCGCTGTACTTTTTCAGCTCGTCCGTGGCCTTCTTCAAAAGGCTGTCTCCCGTGGAATCGGTTCCTTCCACCACAAGGACGCGCTGGCACAGGCCGTACTTCTTGATGGATTCTCCGTTGTACGCTTCCCGCGAGATGGGGTTCGTGGTCTCCCAGAAGAACCATCCGCTCGTGTACCAGCCGTATGCCTTCACCGAGTTCACGATGTCCCCGGCCTTGATGTAGTACGAAATGTCCAGTAGGTTCTTTCCAAGCTCGATCACCTGATCAGTCTTGTCGTTCAGTTTTGCCAAATAGTCCAGATATCTTGTGTAAACGCGCACGCCGTCAACCATTTTGATTTCTTTGCGCAGGCGCAGATATCCGCCATACTTTCCGGTCAGGCTGTTCGTCAGTACGCTCCAGCAGTCGCTGATGGCCTTGGTCTCCTTATCCGTGTCGCTTTCCGGCTTTTCCACGGTCACGTTTCCGGGCAGGAACACCTTGCCTTCGCCCTTGAAGCCGACGTGTTCTTCCGGGTCGTCCTCCACGGTCAGCGCCAGTGCCAGCAGTTCGGACGCCGTGTAGAACTTGTTCTCCACCAGACAGTCTCTGTCCTGCAAGTATCCAAACTCGCTCTCGCAGGTCACTTCCATGTCCAGCTCAAAGTTCTTTTCCATTTCGGTGATATAGCCCATAAAGATCTCGCGGCCGTCCTCTTCTATGCTGACTACCGGCTTTTTCAGCTCCAGCTTGTCGTAGAACGGGTTCGAGACGGGCACCGTAAAGGTAAACGAGCTGATCTCGTTGGCTTCCAGTGTCACTTCCGGGTCAAGGATCACCGGCGCATTCTCGTTGAACGGATCGTCCAGAATGTTTCGCTCTGTCCAGTAGTAGCTCTGTCCGTCCGCCGTGCCTTTGATCCGCCCGATGTACACCACATACCCGGATGAACGGATGCGGTTCACCTTGCAGCTTTTCCGGTTAGTGGTCCGGCCGTCGCTGGCTTCTACCGTCAGGATATAGTCGGCGTTCCAGTCAAAGTTTTCCAGCTCTTTCTGTGATATTTCAAACCGGTATACTCCATTTTGGATTGCCGTAAACGTCCTGTGCACTTCGCCGTTCAGCTTTTCGGTCACGGTAATGGTGTCGCCATCTGCATCATAAACGCGGTACGGCAGCCCGAACTTTCCCCACCGCCCAAATACGCCGTTCATGCCAAAGTAGTTGCTCTGGATCTCCGGTCCGCTGTTGGATGTCAGACATCCATTGTCGTCCACCGTGGCGTTCTCGTCCACGCAGAAACATACGAGAATATTCGAGCTGGAAACGCCCCACTGCCCCGTTGTCGTATCCCAGTAGGTGTTAATGTACCCCGGCGACCCGGGGTCGGCACCTCTGCCGTGTTTCACGTAAAGGCTCAGCACCTCTCCGCGGGTGTTATCGCCATCCTCGTAGTTTTTGCTGCTTCGCGTGCTGAACACATACGTCCACAGGTCGTAGATGTTGCTTCCTTCGGTAATATCCGCCCTGCCGCCACTCAGACTATCCTCAAAAAATCTTCGGATTCCCGTAAACAGCGCCGTATCTCCGCTGAAGTCTACTACCCTTGGCACAAAGAACCGCTGTTCTTCCAGCGTACCGCTCTCACTTGAACCATAATCATACCGGATCGTCACCGGCACGATGGTCTTCAGTGTGTCCTCACTCAGCCGTGCTGCGTAGGTGTTTTCCAGCCAGTTGCGCAGGGTCGGCTCGTTCTTCCACGAAACATCTTTCTTGTTGTTGCCCCACTGCACTGCGTCTTTCAGCAAGGTGGTGCGCATCAGCATGGTCTTACCCTTGCCGTTCAGGTCTTTTTCGTAGTTGTGCTGGGCCACCACAAACTCTGCTGCAACGCCGTCCTCGTACACTTTCAGGGTATCACCGGGGTTCAGTTCTTTGATGATCGCCATTTTCTCACTTCACTTTCGCTGCGGTCAGCCGTCCCATCCGGTCATCGATGTAGCCAATGGCCTTTCTGCCGTTGATGGTCACGCTCATGCCCTTGATGCTCTCGGCCACGCCGTCCATGTGCCCGGCCAGTGCGTTGATGGCACGCAGCGTGTCCTCATTTCCGGCGCTCTTCAGTCCATTTTGAAGCTGCACTTCGGCATCGATCTTGTTTGCAAGGTTCCGGCTCACGTCTCCGTCAAGGCTCAGCGATTTTGTCTCTGCAAAGGCATTGTCGATCTCGTCCGCACCTTCCAGCACGTTGGTCAGGTCCACCACGGGCACGATCTGGGGCGTGTACTCGTAGTCATCGCCCATCACCTTGCTGATGGTCCCAAGCGAACCCTTTGCAATGTCCATGGCGTTCTCGGTCATGTCGCTCACGGCATCGTCCACAATGGGCGCATCTTCCTTCACGCCATCGCTGATGCCCTTGTCGATCTCCGAGCCAACGTCCTTTGCGCCGGTGGCCTTTTCCTTCTTCCGGCTGCTGATAAACCACGCAATACCGCCGATCAGTGCCGCGATAGCTGCAATAATACCCACCACAATCAGCAGTTCTGGCAGCACCGCCAGTATGGAAGCGCCAAGCCCGCCCAGTGCTTCGCCAATGCCGCCAACTGCCATTCCTGCACCGGCTCCTGTCGTTCCCAGCTGTCCAAGCATAGGCAGCAGTCCACTCAGGGAATTGCCGACATTTGCCGCGGCTGTCCCGATGTTGGCAAGCTTTCCTGCAAGGTCTCCATTTTGAATTCCGGAAAACAGCTTCAGCAGCATGTCTCCTGCCCCGCCGGTCAGCTGCTTTCCGGTGTCCGTAAACAGCAGATCGATCAGTCCCGTTGCCGCCGAAATGATGGCACCAGCGTAGTCTCCCTGCATGGCGGATGCAATGGCCGAGACGAATTCCGTCCCGATCTCCATGCCTTCCTCGCTGAATGCCGCCTTGAATACGGTGCTCAGGGTGTTTGTCATCTCCTCGCCCATGGCTCCGGAGACCTTCGTCCACACCTCGCTGCACGCATTGCTGATGGGCACCCAGTTCTTCTGGATGGCATTGGCAAGCTTTACCACCGCGCTTTTGGCGCTGTCCTCAAGGCCCATGGCATCTGCCAGTGCCCCTGCAAAGCTCACCATAGAACTGCGGGAGGAGAGCAGCTGGTCCTTCAGGTCGTTCACATCGTCTTTGCTCAGCGGATTGCCATTCAGGTCTTTGCCGTCTGCCAGCTGCTGCTGGATGAGCCGGGTCTTTTCCAGCTCGGCATTCATGTTCTGCAGTGCTTCCACTGTTCCGAGGATGCTGGTAGTAATGCCCTGATACTTTGCTTTTCTTGCCTCAGCGCTGTTTTCGCCGTACTGCTCCACCGCCTGCTTGTAGGCGTCCTCACGGTCCTTCAGGCTGCCGTCGCCGTAGATGCTGGTCAGCAGGTCCATGCGACTCTGCATCCGGCTCTGTTCGTCCTTGATGATGGAAAGCTGCGCATCCAGCTTGTTCAGCGACTGCTTTGCAATGTCATTTTGAAGCTGCAGGCTCTCGGTCTGTGCATCCAGATAGTCGTTCCAGGCTTCCTTTGTGCGCAAGTCGCTTTCGCCGTATTCCTTCCGCAGGGTCTCCCACTGCTCTTTCGCCTTGGCTTCTTTTTTCTGCTTCAGCTCCAGTTCGTCCTTCTGGTACTCAGTCTCCCGATCGATCTTGTCCAGCTTTGAGGCAGTGTTGCTGTTCTGGGCCGTCCAGAGGCTGTACTCTTTTTCCAGTGTGCCAAGGTCGGTGTCGTACCGCTTCGTGATGTCTTCAAACAGGCCGGTGTAATGGTCTGCCTGCAATTTCGCAAGGCTGGTCTTTTCGCTCAGCAGGCTGGCGTAGGCTTCCTTGGTCTCGGTCTTGTCCGCGCCCCAGCGCTTCAGCATTTCGTCGTATTTTGCCTGTGCAATGGCTACCCGGTCGGTCTGGTTCGCAATTTCTGCCGCCGCGTTCTCCATCTTCTTCGCCAGCAGCGTGTCCTCGTCTGCGCTGTACTGGTTCTCGGTCTGCCACAGCTCGTACTCGCTGTCCAGTGCTTCCCGTGCCGCCTTGTTTGCTTCCAGCTTCGGCTTGTACTTTTCCTCGATCTGCTGGGCCACGGTCTTCTTCGTGCCGGAGGAGCCTTTTTTCTTGCCGGTGGTTGTCGGTTTTTTATTCCCGTCATCGTCCGGGTCCTTCTTTATATCCGCGTCAAGGTCTTCGGCAGTCAGTCCGGTCTTGCCGCTGGGCTGCTTCACGCGGTAGGCCGATATTTCTTTTTCATACCATTTGTCAAAGCCCGGCATTCCCTGATATTCACTGCCGCTGAGCAGTGCATTTTGAAACTGACTGCCGTAGTTCTTTGCCTTATTCAACAGCCCCGGGAACAACTTATCCAGCCAGCTTCCGGCAGAATCCAGCATTCCGCTGATACCGTCACCAATGGCAGCCGTGCCGTCCATTCCGGTCAGTCCTTCCTTGAAGCCCTCCGGGATGTATTCGCTCAGGTCTGCCATCCGTGTAGAGGGCGAGTGAATGCCCCAGAAATTGCGGAAGAATGTTTCTACGGTACTGCACAGTGTCGCTATACCGCCGGTAACAACGTTCGTGCTTTCCGGACCGGTCAGGCCGTTTGCAAGGCCCTCGGCCATATAGGTGCCGTATTCCGTCATTTCCCTCTCATCCGCTGCTGTGTCAGCAGAGTCAAGCAAACTTCCAAGCAGTCCGCCTTTCACGGTAAACCAGTTCGCCGGGTTCAGCTGTTTGCCGATCAGTTCCCCGGCTTCGTCTTTTTTCTCGCCAAGCCATTCCACAAACTGGCTCCACAGCTCTTCCAGCGCGCCTTCAATGCCGTTTCCCTCGCCACCTTCTCCGCTCCATGCCCAGCCGATCAGATCGATCACGGTCTGGATCAGCACTTTGCAAAGGGTCAGCAGCGCCGCGCCGATCGGCTCCGCGCAGTTATTGATAGTATTGCAGCTGGCTGTCAGGATCGCTGTCAGCGCCGCTTCAATGTCGTCTGCTGCATTCACGATCACCTCGCGCAGCGGTCCTGCAAATGCACTCAGCACTGTCAGGATCGCCGCGGCAATGCTCAGCTTGATAATGCCTCCCGCAAATGCACTGAAGGCTTTGCCAAGGCTAATAAGACATGCCGAAAATACCACCATGCCTGCCGCCACCGGTGTAATGGCACCAACGGCAAACAAGCCCAGCATGATGCCAATGGTTCCGATCACTCCCGCAAAGGCTTCTCCTGCCGTCAGGCTGGCCAGTCCCTTAAAGGCCGGTGTCAGGATCAACAGTGCAGTGGCCAGCATCAGGCAGGCACCGGCTGCAGATGCCAGATTTGCGGAAACAAATCCCAGCCCCCAGCATCCTGCGATCAGTACGCCAAGTGCTGCTGCAAGGCTGAACACGCTCTTTACAATATCTACAAAGTCAACATCCGCCAGCATTTTGATAGCCAGTGCCATTTCGATCATTGCCGCGCCCATGGCCACCATTGCCACCGCCGCAGCCGTGCTCTCGGGAGCCTGCTTACCGAGCAGATATAGTGCGCCTGCCAGCCCGATCAGCATTAAGCTCACACCGGCCATACCAGCGCCGCCGGCGTCCGTCCCCATGGCTTTGCCCATCTGTTTTACGGCAGCTGCCATCACCAGCAGCGAAGCACTGGCGATCACCATGCTCTCTGCACCCATTTTCATCCGCAGGGGGTTCACCTTCGTGTTTGCCATCAGCACCAGCAATGCCGCAATGCCACTCACCACAAGCCCTGCGCCCCGGATACCGTCCATCATGCGGTCACCAAGGCTTGCAAAGATCGCCACAGCCCCTGCCGCCATCAGCAACGCCGTTCCCATTGCATTGATGGCAACCAGCATTCCGCCCAGCTTCACAAGATACTTGATGATCTTGTCAAGGGTGCTCACGTCTGCTTTTCCCGCCAGCTTCTGCGCAAAGCCTGCTGCTACGGTCAGGATACTCATGGCAATGGCCACGCCATTGATGGCTTCCACGGCCCCGTCAATGTCAAGGCCATTTGCTTCCGCTTTTGCCAGCGGGATCAGTGCCAGTGCGATCATGTCCACCGCCGCAGCCGCAGCCACAAATCCGCCCGCACCCTTCACGCCGCCGAGCTGCTTGTTGAACAGCGCCAGCAGTCCGGTCATTCCGGCCAGCATCGCTGCAATGTGTCCAACCGCTTCCACACTTTTCTCTGCCTGGGCCGCGTCCATTTTTCCAAGCTTTGCAACCGTGTTCGTCAGCGCCGCCATGCCGATGCTGATAGCTACAACGGTCCCGATCAGTTTCGCCGTGTCAAGGCCTGTCAGGTCGGTGGCTGCCAACACTTTCAGCGCCACCACCATGCTGAACAATTCCGAGATCACACTGGCCAAAGCCTGCACCGCCCGCGTCGGGTCGTTGATCTTCGCCAGCAGATACATGCTCCCGCTGATTAACGCCACCGCCGTTGCAATGGCTTTCGCTGCAGTTGCGAGGTTGTTCGTGGTGTTTGCCTTCGTCCAGGTGTTCACGGCACCCGTCAGGCTCTTAAAGAAATCGCCGATCGGATTTGCCAGCGTTTTCTTGAAGTTGTCGCTTGCCTTCTTCAGCAGCACCGTTGCACCGTAGATTGCTGCCGCCAGTACGCCCACGTCGATCAGCGCCAGCAGCCGGTAAAGATCCACTCCATCCTGCAGGTTGAAGAAATCCTTCACCGCGCTGAGCGCATTCCTGCACGCACCGCTGATGTTGCTCATAATGCCGGTCAGCGTTCCGCCAAAGTCCGCAAGCGCCTTTTCTGCCTTCTCCGACAGGCTCAGCACCACGTCCCGGATGTTCTCCAGCAGCGGTACCTTGCTGTCGGCAAACTCGCTCACCGTGTCCCCGGCACCATTGAACCCGTTGAATGCACGGCCGATCAGTGCACCCATACCCTCAAAGGCTCCCAGCAGAATGCCGCCCAGCAGCTGGAACGCCGTACCGATGACGTTTCCTGCCGAAACACTGCCTATTTTGAATTTGTCCAGCACACTGCCCACGGCATCCACCACGGTGCCGAATGCGCCGAACTGCTTCTTTGCCTCCTCCATGCTTCCGCCGCGCACAAGGGCCTTCACGCCCTTCACCACGTCCACAATGGGGCTCACCAGAGCCGCAACAGCACCCACAAGGATGCCCAGCACGTCACTAAGGCTCTCTGCCTGTCCAAGGCTTTCGTCCACCCATGTCAGCAGATTGCCGATGCAGCTTCCAATATTCAGCAAAAGGTCGCCCATCGGGCTCAGCAGATCCAACAGCTTTCCAAGGATCATAAAAGCAGTCTTGCCAACCGCCTTCACGCCCTTCAGCCCGATGCTCAATACACGGAATACACCGGTAAATACTTTCTGCACCTTTTCTGCAGTTTCTTCGCTCAGCGCCATTTTCCCGGTCAGCTCGTCAAACCCCTTCAGGAAGTTGTACAGCGGGCTTCCGTCGGTCATGAACACATCACCGAATCCGTCCCGGATCGGGCTCAATACGCTGTTGATGCCTTCCAGCACGTTCAGGATGCCGTTGAAAAAGTGCTCCCGGCCGCTCAGCTGGTTCATATTGCCTGCAAGGTCGTCCAGGTTCACACTGCCATTTTGAATTTGCTCCGCCATGGAGTCGTAGGCATTTGCCAGCGCGTCCACCTTGTCCCGGTCAAACCCCAGCTTATCCAGCTCTTTGTCACTCATGGCGGCACGCTGATGGTAATGCTCAGCCGCTTCCCCAAGCACTTCGTACAGCTGCTGGGCCGTCACACCGCTTTCTTCCAACGCCTTCTGGAAACTGCCCGCCTCTTCAATACCTTCCTCGCTCAGCAGGCCCTGATTCACCAGTGCTTTCTGCAAAAGGTTTGTGTAGTTGTCTCCGGCTTCACCAAAGCCTTCCGTTCCAAGCAGCTGGTCAAGGCCGGAGTCGAAGGCACTCTTCAGCCAGTTGTTCCGCCCGGCCGCACCGCCTGCGAACATGTTCCAGAACTCTTCCGCCAGATCGCTCCAGAATCCCTTTGCTTCCTCGTAGTTGCCAAACAGAATGTCAAAGGTCTCCATCCAGCCGCTGCTCACAGCGTCCTTCGTGGCGTCCACCGCTTCGCTGAAGCTCTTTGCCTCCTGTGCCGCCTTAAAGGCCTTCACGGTCACTTCGTCGTACTGGTCAGCCAGAGCATCAATGGCCTGCGATGCCAGCATACCGGGATTCGCGTCCACCATCTTCTTCACGGCTTCGCTGAACTCGGCAAACTTGCCAAAGGCGGTCTCCATTACCTCTTTGTCAGCCCATTTTTTCGATAGCGTTGAGCTGAACGTGCCAACCGTCACATCGCCTTCTTTGATCTTGCCAAGCGCTACACCGGTTTCGATGATCTGTTTTTTCAGCTCAGCAGTTGCCACGCCTGCAAGCTCTACCGATTTCCAGTCCATCAGGCTCAGATAACCCTGGCTGTAACTCTGGTTCAGGTTATAGATCACGCGGGAGAACTCGCTTGCACCCTTGCCTGCATAGGCCGTGGCGTTTGCCATGCCCATGATCATCGGGATAACTTTCTCAATGTCACCGCCGGACGCTGTAAGCTGTCCAAGGGATTGTGTCATGTCGGTAAAGCTGTAGCTTGTCTCGTCCGAAAACCACATCAGCTTTTCCAGATACCCGTTCACCTTCGCAATGCTCTTACCCGTCGCGTTCATGATGGTCTGTACGCTGGCAGTCTTCTGGGCATACTTGTTCCAGCCGCTCGTCACCTGATCGAGGGAAAGGCTTTTCACCAGCTTCTCACCGGTGTCCACGGCCTGTCTTGTAATGTGGCTCAGGGCCGCAACGCCCATCACTTCCACGGCCGAAAATTTTCCGCTCAGGTTGTCCAGCGCGCCCTGCATCTCGTCAAAGTCCACTTTGGCCGATGCATCGCTGATCTTTTCAAAGCCCTTTTCCGCGCCGTCCAGCTGTAAGCTGTCATTCAGCTTTTCAAGGCTCTGCATGGTCTGGTGCACATTCTTCTCAAACTGCGCGTTGTCAAACCGCATTTCTACTACGCGCTCGTCCACTTCCTGGCTCACAGGCTCTTTACCTCCTTCCACAGTTCATCGGCCAGAGCGGAAAAAATCGGAGCCAAGGCAGGGTTAATGTAATCTACCCCCTGCACATAGGCTCCGTTTCTTGTGCCGTGTCCGTATTGTAAAATCACCGCAATGGGTACTCCGTCCACAATGTTGGAGTTCTTCCAGCACAGCGTGGCCCCGCTCTTGTCCATTTTGATTTCGTAGCTCCAGCTTGCCGCCGTCTTTCCGGTGGCCTTCGGGGTGGCATCCGCAAGCCGTTCTACACCCAGCTTTCCGTATTTCTCAAGGATCGGCCGCACACTCCAGCTCTTGATGTGGCTGAAAAAGGTCAGGCTTTTCTTAAAGTCGCCTTTCTGCCGGATCTCGATGATTTTCGACATGAAAACTCCTTCCGTCTGTGCACTTTGTTCGCATCCACCTCCCTCAGAGATGGAGGCTTTTGTGATCCGTAAAGCGTCATCTTTTTCGCCAGAGGCTCCCTCTCAGAGGGAGCTGTCGAGCGAATGCGAGACTGAAGGAGTCACCCCCTCGAGTGAAACTTCGCCCTGCGCTGTGCGTTCAGCGCCCGGATGTGCGCCGCCTGCTCGTGTCTGCCCATCTTCTCGGGCGGCAGGTTCTCTTCCCCGCAGGCCCGGATCAGTGCCAAAAGCCGGTTCAGGTGCCACTTTTCGCACTCGAACGGGATGCCGTAGCTTGCCATGGCGGCATAAAACAGGTCTGCCGTCTGGTAGCGTGCGCGCTTCTTGCCGCCTTTGCGGTCTTTAAAGGTCGCGGCCGTCATCGGGTCGCTCATATATCGTTGAATGGCCAACCAGTCTTCCCGCCGCAGTCTTGCGTATACGGTCGGGTCCACGCCCTTTGTCAGGGTCATGCATCGGACGAAATCAAGCGTTTCTTCACGCGTTTTCTTCACGTTTTCGTCCAAGTACGGCTTGTGCCACTTGCTTTCCCATTTAGACAGGGAGAGCAGGCTGTATTCCAACCTCAAAGTTACCGGCTCGTCGTATACGAACATGTTTGTTCGCTCATCCCAGCGTTCTTCGCCAGGAATATGCAGTTCCAGCATTCTTTCACTCTCCCTGTGCTGCTCTTAAATGCGCTCCTTTAAAAGGCTCCCTCTTGAAGAGAGCTGGCGCGTCAGCGCCTGAAGGAGTAAAAAAAATAAAGGCTGCCCGGAAATTTCCCGGCGCAGCCTCTCTCCGCCAAAGCGGCAAAATATTTTCCTCTAAACAAAGCTCGCCCTTCGGGAGAGCTCCGTCATAGCTTCGCGCAAGCGAACTGTGACGGTGAGAGGGCAACTCAGCCCTGTTCCGATGCCACGCTCAGTGCAGGCGCAGCGCTTGCGGTTGCGGCCATCTCCATAGCCAGGTTCTGCTTCGGCATGTCGGCGGGCATAATGCCGTTCACAAAGGCGCTTGCTTTGGCCTCGTCCGTCACCAGATCCATGTAGATCATGCTGTAGGCCGGATGTGCCTCAAACTCAGCACGGATGGTGTCGTTCTTCATGAACAGGCGGCCGTCTGTGCTCTTCTTGCCGTAGCTCTTCAGCACCACATCCTTGAACAGCTTCACCAGCTCCAACTGGCTCTTCGCTGCAATGATCCTCTGGATGTAGGCACGCATGCCGCCCTCCATACTCAGCTCCATCTCGGTGATCTCCGCCTTCGACAGGTTGAAGTAGAAGTCCTCGGTGCGCTGGTTGCCGTCATAGTCGGTATAGGAAATGGTCTTTTTCAGCATCTTAATCTCTCCTTATCGGTTCGTTTTGATTTTTTCCTCTCAGCAAAGCTCGCCCCTTCGGGAGAGCTGCAAGCATCACCGGCAAATGCCGGACTGCGCGATGAGAGGGCGTTTTTTACACAGCAGCCTTTACTGCAGCGAGCAGCTCGTCCGGGGTGGGCAGCTTTGCATTCTCGCTGTCGGTGCCGTACAGCAGGTCTTCCACGGCCTTCATCTGCTTTGCGGTCAGCTCAGTGCTGTCAAACTCTGCCACCGCCGCAGCCTTCAGGTCTGCAATGTTCACAGGCACGGTATCGCACTCCCAGCTGAAGGTCTCGGCATCCGGGCTGTCGTTCATAGTCTCGTGGCTCTTCTCAGCAGGCTTTGCGGTCGCATTCCACACCACATGGATGATGTAACCGGCATCGGGGTCCTGATCGGTGCCCACCTTGGTCTGCCATGTAAAGCCGAATGCCTTGCGCTTCTGCTGGCCGATGCGTACGCCCTTCACAGGACTGCCCAGACCGTCGCAGGGCTCAAACTCGGGCGGGTACATATAGGATTCAATGGTAAAGCCGTAGTCCTCGCCGGAGATCAGGCGGGCGTACTTCATGTTGTCAGCCCACAGGTCGGTAGGTTCTGCGCCGCTGGGGCTTTCCGACACGCCGGTCAGGCCATTCCATGCAGCGCCATTGTCGTAGCCCTCGCTATCGGCCTTGGGGTAAACCACGCCGTGCGAAACACCGGCGTGGAACTTGCGGGTACCGTCAACGTCCCAATTCAGTTTTGCCATAGGTTTTGTCCTCCTTTATAAATAGGTATCAGTACCACACGCTGAATACGTCGTGGTATAAGTTGTCCGAAATAAAATGGCGGTCATAAGAAGCCTTTGCAAGCAAACTCATGGCCGCTGTCATTTCGCTGTCCGGTTTCGTGTCGATCACGGTAACAGAATAATGGAAGGTCTGGCGGTATACGCGGTCGTCAGCCTTCGGGCTGCGGATCTTTTCCAGCTTGTAGCAGATACAAGGATATTTCATCCGCAGGTTTGCAGGCGGCTGGTAGTACACGTTTTCACTGCCGCACCGCTGTTTCACGATGCTGCGCAAAAGCGCATCCAGCCCGGAGCGTCTTTCACTCAGTTTCGTTGCCATGCCATAACCCTCCCAGCGTCAGCACGATGCGTGGGTACTCCACGCTCGCGTCCGTCACCTTCCATTTTCCGCCGTAAAGCGTCACATACCGGAGATTGCAAAAGTGCTCCTGAACATACGGGTCAGCGATGACGCTTAGCGTGTTCGCAAGGCTGATATCATCGTTCACCTTGTCGGGGGACTGTAACCTGCGCGTGTTCCGTGTCAGGTCGCCGTAACAGTCACGCTCTGTCACGATCTCCGAGTGCACACTCAGCTCTGTCTCCTTGGTCTCCACGAAACCAAGCTTCCCAAACCACTTGCTCATAGCACTTTCACTCCATTTTGAATTTTCTGCTTACTTTTCGGCAGAAGCAACCCATGCCTGGGTCTTCACGGTCTCACCGGCCACAACGGTGATCACACCGGTCGCACCAAAGGCCACAGGCACCAGATAGTTTGCGCCCTCCACGATCACCAGACGGCCCTTCACGAAGGCATCCTCGATCTCGGCCTTGGTCACGGTCTCCTTATAACCTTCGTCGGCATACAGCTTGTGGTCAGCGGTCTTGCCATAGGCCACATAGTTTGCAACGTGCAGGTCCTTGCCCTGCTCATAGAGCTTGTTCAGCATTTTCTATCATCCTTTCCTTTAAAAAAGGCTCCCTCAATGAGGGAGCTGGCGAACAGCGCCGCCGTCAGGCGGACTGTGAGACTGAAGGAGTCTCTCATGCAGCCCACTCAATGGCCATAGCGCTGTAGGGGCTGGTCAGTGCACCGGAGCAGCGGGTCTCGATCAGGTACTTCTGTGCGTTGAAGTCGATGTCAAAGTCATCGAACATGCTCACGGCACCGCCCTTGTCCGCACCCACGGTATAGTCGGCCAGGTTCACGATCACAGCAGCCAGATCACCGCCCTTGGCACCCTTGCGGCCTTCCATTTCGGGAATGGTCACAATCTTGGCAACACGCAGCTTTCGGGCCAGTGCGGCCTCGTCCGTATACAGCGGGCGGCCCATGCCGTCTTCCAGCAGCAGCATCTCGGTCAGGGCATCCTCGGTGGTAAACATAGTCGGGGTGCCGCTGCCGCGGTAGTCCTTGCGGGCACGGATGGCCTGCTTGATAAAGGCCTTGTACTTGTCCTCCACGGTGGAAAGGCCGGTGGTCTTCACCTGCACCTTGATGGTAAACAGGTCGGCGTCGTTGAACACCGGACGGATGCAGTTCTCATCGATCTTGTCACGGCTTGCTGCCATGCGGCCGTCACCCAGAATGTAGGCCAGCGCCAGCTCACGGTTCAACTTGTAGCGCATCTCGTTGCGCAGCCATGCCACCACGTCAAAGCTGGTAATGTCTACCACATCGTCACGATCCAGCTCCTGCTTCTTGTACACCGTGGTCGGGCCGGTGGAGCGGCGCAGCAGGCCGAACACCTCTTCAGTCTTGTAGTTGCCCTTCAGGTAGCCCTTGGCACGTGCATCATCCTCGGTCAGGTCGGCGAACAGGCTCTTGAAGCGGCTGAACGGGATGTGCTTCACACCGCCCATCACCACGCTCACCCAGTCGTCGGGCTTGTCAATGATGCTGGGCGTGGTGTCCAGCAGGTGATCTTCCGGGAACAGCCAGTCGATATTGTCAATGCCGTGGCACAAAGCGTCCACCTCGCTGTCCTCAATGCCGGCATTTGCAAAAGCGGCCTTCATGGTGCCACAGGTCTTGGCGGTCTTCACCACCTTGTTGATCTCGTCAATGCTGTGCTTCAGCACGGTGCCCTTCGTGTCCTTCTCAAATACATTCTGCTTCACGGTTTTTTCCTCCTCATCGTCAGTCTCTTCGCCGTCACGCTTTTCCAGGGCCATGCCCACCAGTGCGTGGCAGCACTCCTGCTGTTCGGGTGTCATGCTGTTGTACACCTCTTTCAGCGTCTTGCCGTCCTTCTGTTCGTCCGCCATCTCGGCTTCCTCCTGGGTTGCTTCGTCGGTCGCTGCATCGCCGCTGTGTACAAGGTCGTCCAGCGGTTCGCCGTCCGGGTCCAGTCCGTGGGCAATGCTCAGGCCGCCGTCTGTGTAGATGAACGCTTCGCCGCCCTCGTAGTCCTCGTCAGCACTGTGCTTCACCACCTCGTCGATCAGCGCACCGGGGTTGCAGCCTGCCAGCACAAGGCTCACTTCCTGAATAATGCCGTGCTGGACAGTGTTGCCCGTCTTCTTGATGCAGTTTGCATAGATGGAAAAAGCGTTCAGGTCGCCATTTTCCACGCAGGCCTTCGCGGTCCGGCCGGTATCCGTATCGTTGAACTTTGCGTAGCAATACATGCCCCCGGGTCGGTTCTCCAGCAGGCAGTGGCCAAGAACGTTTTCCAGATTGTCATGGTCATGGTTGTACACCATGGTCACAACTTTACCGTCGCATTCCTGGAACGCATTCGGTGCAATGGTCAGGCCATCATAGCACTTGGTCTTAGCCTTCGTGGCCCAGCCGCTGCAGTCATAATCAAACTTCGACATTTTGATTTGCCATACTCCTTTCTACGGCTTCCTTTCCAGCCGTGATTGTTTTGTTTCTCTCAGCAATCTCCGCGTCGGATTGCGAAATGTTGCTGTTCCGCAGTTCGTCCGCCTTCGGGTCCTTCGAGGGCTTCATTCCCAGCAGCTGCCGGAACTCATTGCTTGTCAGGATCTCGTTGCGGGTAAATTTGTCCGCCATCTCGGCAACGGCGCTCACCGGTGCCAGCTTGAACGGGTCGCGGAAGTACATCATACTCTCGCGGCCTTCCTTCCGGTCCTCCTCGGTCAAAAACTTTCGCTTCAGCTCATCCACGGCTGCTGCCACAAGAGGTTCAATGGTACGGTTCTCATAGTTCGTCATCACCGCATCGCTTGCTGTACCGTTCATGATCTCCGGGGTAATGCCTAACTGGCTGTATGCCATGTTGGTCAGGTATTCCACGGTTTTCAGGAGGTTATTTTCAAGGCTGCGGTTCAGCTGTGTAATGTGTTCCGAACCATCGGTATAGGCAATGCCGTATTTAGAACCGGTCAACTGCCGTTCGATCTCGGCTCTCCGGTCGTCCGCTCTCTTTTTCTGGATGTCGTTGCGCACTACGTATGGCAGCTGGATGATAAGATCCAGTTTTTCAGATCCCAGCTGGTCATCCACCACGTCCATCAGGTTCAGCTTGCGGATCAGGCGCTGGATGGTGCCGTTCGGTTCGTTCATCACCGCATAGAACGGGTTCTCGATCAGGGCCACTTCTGCTTTCGGCAGGGTGATCTCCTCTTTCTGCCCGGTCTGGTCGTTGTACACTTCCAGCCGCACATCATCGGGGTACCATTCCTTCACCTTTGCCACCCGCATGGAAAGGATCTTTTCTTTGCCGGTCTCTTCGTCCACATCCACGTCCACCGGCACCAGCGCCGCCACGCCCTCGTCCAGTACAGAGAGGAACATGTCATACCGCAGCGCCCTGCCGGTCTGGTCCTTGTTGCCGGAAAGGTTCAGGCAGCAATTAAGGCCCGAATCAACGGTTTCGTCGTAGCGTCCGTTTTCATCGAGCCTTACGTGGTTTATTGTGATGCCCGTTGCGTCCATGGCAATGCGGGTGTATATGGCGGTCATGATCGTGCGGTCATTCGCACGGTTCAACCGTACCCGGTCAGGCCGGTAGCTGCTCCCTCCGCCATAGTAGTTCTTCCCGGGAGGGTCCCGGTTCGTAAAGGCGTTCCACGCCCGTTTCAGGCGGGAGCCAACATTTATCGCCATTTTGATTTTTCCTCCCGGTCAGTTTTTCTTGTCGTCCTGCTTTGTCTGTCCGCCGCTGGCGCTGCCGCTTACAATGGCGTTTGCTAAATCAGGGTTTTCAAAGGTGCTCGTCACAAACTGCTTTGCGCTGTAACTCATTGCACCCGCCACAGCCTTGGTCAAAAACTGTTTCCCCGCGTCCTTCATCACGCTCTTCACAAAGCTCTGCCCGCCGTACACATCGCTGCGCAGCTGTTTCACGTCCTTCTGCAGCTGCAGCCGCTCTTTTTCCGCTTTCAGTTCCCGGTTCGGGTCGTCCGCGCGGATGTTGGTATCCCCCTGCAGGTCGCGGTACTGCTTTTCCATCTGCAGGCGGTTGATCCGTGCCCGCAGCTCTTCATCCGAGTAGTCCTCGGCCTTGCCGCCCTTCCGCTTCGGGGCATACTCTGTCTTTGCAGTCGCACCTTCACCGGCGTTCCCATCCCCGGCATAGTGCTTCTTTCCGGCTGCGGTCAGGGTACCGTCCTTGTTCTGGTATCGCCGCACGCCCCATTTCATGCCCTTGATGCCCCAGTGGCACAGGGTGCTGTTCCGGTGCTGCCACCAGTCATTTTGATTTATCATCTACTCACCTTCTTTCACGCTCTATTGCTTTTATCCATGTTTGTGCTATACTGGCTTTAACAGCCATTCTGTGAGGAAGGGGAATCGTGTATGTGGAGTGCTAAATGCCCCAAATGCGGAGCAAAGATCCTGCTTGAAGATGCCAACGCAAAAGTCATTCAGTGTGCGTCCTGCGGAGCACAGGTCCGCGTTAATATCAACGTGAACTATAACTACTCCAAATCAGAGCATACCGAGCATATCGTCGATGATGCAAAGATCAAGCAGGCCCAGAATGTTGATCGCGTCATCAACCTTTTTGCCTCTCCCATCGAGGAGCGCCGCGCCAAAAAGAAGACGGAAGAAGAGCGTATCCAGCGCGAAGCAGACCAAGCCGAGCGTATCCGCAAAGAGCAGGAGGCAAAAGACGCTGAAGAACAGCGTGCTTACGAAGAATGGGCATCTGCTCAGCACGAAAAACATGCCCGCCAGGCTGGGCGCGCAATTGCCAAGGCAATCAATTACTATCGTGCCAACGAACGGAAAATCCTCATCAGTGTCGTTCTCATTGTTGCTCTTCTCGCTTGCCGCGGCGTTTACGATTCCATCAACCAGAAGCGGGAACAGGAACTTGCCGCCCATCAGGCCGAGCTTGCCCGCCTGAAGGATGAAGAGATAGCCGCATCGCACCTTGCTATGGGCGAAGTCCGCATGCCAAACATTTCCATGAGCGAAGATGCCCGCGATGTCATGAAAAAGCTGCGTGATGCCGGTTTCATCAATATCGTCGATCAGCCAAAGCAGGATCTCGTTCTTGGCAAAAATCACGCTCAGTACGACATCATAGAGATCACTGTAGACGGCGCACCTTCCTTTAAAACCGGCGATTGGTACCCCCTCGATACCGAGATTGTTGTGTCCTATCATACCTATATTTTCGAGTAACGATGAAAGGGGTGCTCTGCATGACGGTCACTTGTCCGAACTGCGGTAGCGAGATTCCAGTACCCAACCGAAAGAAAAAGTCCATACAGTGTCCTTACTGCGATATGGGTGGTCTTGAACTTGACCTTGATTATTTCGATGAAGAAAGCAATCAACCGGTTACCGGATGGAGAAGTTTTGAATTTCAGCATCCACGTGCCGCCAAAGCCGTCAAAGCAACTGGATACACTGCTGTGGCAGCAATGCTTGCTGTCGGAGGCATTGAACTTGCAAAAGATAAAATTGCCGAATTAACAACTAGTCCGGAAACCAAATCTGCCGACGAGCCTCTAATTCCAGAATCTCCTACGGACAACAGCTTATCAGATTCATCCGTGCCTGAAGAAACAAATTCATACATAAGTCCTGATGAGTATGACTCCGTTCTTCGTAAGCATGGCTTGAGCATGAGAAATTTAGGTGAAAAACGTTTTCACTCTCCCGAAAAAGCCAAACAAGCAGCTGATCTCGGCCTGCCACCCCTCGACCCGCACCAAACGATTGTAAATGGGTTTGAACAGCGCCATAGAGTAAAAAAGCAAGAATCTTAATCACTCAAATGCATCCCGGTTCTGCTTCCACGCAATGTAAGCATCCATCATAGCTGCCACAGCATCGATCTTCTGGTCCTGCCGCTGCTTGTAAAGCTTCCGGTTGCCGTTGGTGTCCACCAGTGCAATGCAGTTGCCCATTGCAAACTGCATCAGCTTTTCGTCAAACAGCAACTTCCGCTGTTCGCTCAGCTTTTTCAGCTCGCCCAGCGGCACGCTCTCGGTCCTCGCACCCTGAATCACCTTCGTAATGCCAAAGGTGCCATTCTCCTGCCCCCAGCGCTCCACGAATTCCTGCGCGTTGTAGGGGTCGTAGCCAAACGCCCGCACGTCGTACTGGTTCTGCTGCACGAAGTTATCAAGGTCTTCATACACCTGCATCATGTCCAGCACCGTGCCGTCAAATACGAATAGTGTCCCCTCTTTCATGAACTCTTCGTACTGGTTTCTCCGGCTCACGGGCAGCTGGCTCAGGGTGTAGCTGGTAATGTAGTCCCTTGTCTTTACCCCAAAATATCCGCTTGAAAGCGGAAACAAAAACGTAAACGCACAAAAATCATCGCCCATGCTCAGATCCGCGCCCATGGCGCACGGCATCTGCCAGTAGCTTCTCGGTCGGTGGCAAAGGGTCTCTTCATACGGAAAAAAGTATGTATACCCCTCCATCGGCAGATTGAAGCGCTTTGCAAGGATGTCGTTCCGGGCACTGGGCGATTTTTCTGCTCGTTCCACGTCCAGCTGATAGGTCTCGTAGCTCACGGTCTTGCCCAGGTTCGGATTTGCCTTCAGCCACATCTCCGGTCGGCCCACTTCCTCAATGCTGTCCAGCTTGTAGTACCAGATAGAGACATGCGGGTTTACGTACTCCCCCTTCAGGATGCTCAGCAATTCCATTTTGATGTCGTCGCCGCATCCGTTGCGCACCGTGCCCTCGCTGCTTGCCGCAACGATCAGGTAGTTCTCGTTTTTCGCAGCGCCCTGCTCAATGGCACCAATGGGGTCTTCTCGGATGTCGCAGCTTAGCCATTCGTCCACGGTAGCCACCGTGTCGCGCCTGCCCTGCAGCTTTTCAATGGTCATGGGGCGCACTTCCAAAAGGCTGTTGGTCACAAAGTTCTCAATGCCTTTTTTGGTACTTGCCATCTTCACACGGTCTGCTTTCGCACCAGTGGTGTTCTGTAAACTACCTTCGGTCATGAACTTCAGCACCGGCCCCTTTGCCCGTGCCAACGCGGTGCGGAAGGGTGCCAGCACTTCCTCGGCCTGCTTCATAGTAGGCGCTGTGGTCAGCTGCTGGGTGGTGTTCGTGTTGGCGGTCATAAAGTACGCCTGCAAAAATTCCAGGTACATGGTCTTTGCGGCCGAACGTGTGATGATAAGATACTGCTTCGTCACCAGCCGCTTCTTGATGCGCTTGGTCTCGTAGTGTCCGCCTGCCCCGTGCGGGTTCGGCACATACACGCTCCGCTCCACAAAGTAGTACCAGCCAAAGATCTGTTCTGCCCACAGCTTAAAGCTGTCCAGCATCTTCACATCGCCGCCGTCAGTCAGCGTCAGCTCGTCCTCACAGAACGCGATAAAACCGTTGATGGCCTTATCGTCATAGTAGATGCCCGGGTTTGCGATCAGGTCGTCGATCCGGTTCATCTCCATGCTGATCTCTCTGCAAACGGGGATCTCCCCGCGCATCACGGCCTCCCGGAACCGGCCGTAGTAGATCGGCGTCGCCGTGTTCGAGAGTGCCATTTTGATTTTTCAGCTCCTGTGTTACTCCTGCGTGATCTCCTCAAAGCCGCTCTTGATAAGAATTGCCTTGACCTTCTCCTTCAGCAGGCGGGGGCAGCGCTCATACAGAGCCTTTGCCTCTTCCATAGTCTCAGCGAACATAATTTCCTGTGCCCACAACTTAGCCATCATACGTACCATCCTCTCTAATTTTTGTGTGATTCGTTTAAGCATACACAATCTCCGACATTTCCATCAGACATTGCTTAAGCATCTTGTTATCTTCCTGCAGTGCTTCCAGCTTCTCTTTAAGTGTCGGCTCCTGTTCGGGCTGGTCCGCAGGGTCAGGCTTTACTCCGCCGTCCGTTACCTCGTAGCAGCCCGGTTTATCCGCGATGCTCCACAACGTATCGCCCACAGCGCAGGCGGCATTGTGGGCGTTTACTGCTTCCACCATAGCGGTGTATGCATCGCACTGCGCCTGTGTCTCCACAGGTTTTGCAAGGGCATATCCAATTTTGATTTCCATGCTGCACCTCCTTTACTTCCAGCGACCTATGACGACAATACTTCCTTTATACTCATTTAATAAAGTTAATCCAGTAGTAGTATAGTCGTATACGCTACAATCTGTGTTTGAGCTGTAAGTTATGCTCTGGCCAAGAGCATAACCGGCACCATAATTTGTGTTAGCAAATGGCACAGGAAACGGAAAATAGGGTTTGTAATTCACGCGATGCCATTCGCAGAATTTGAGCCAGCAAATCTGTGTGCCATCGGCAAAACGGATATAGCCATCACCGGAAGCTGTGATATCACTGCCTGACATCTCGTCAAGCTTTTTCTTGTCATATGCACTCATCAGGCCCGCCGCGCGCTGGGTGGCATTGCCATAGGTAGTGTTGGTTGTCGGCGGTGTGTAGCCCAATGCCGCTATGACATTGGCTTTGGTCAGGCTCAGCAGGCCGCTGACAATGGTAAGGTTCGAGCCAATTTTCACGAGGCCAAACGCACTTGCGGTTGCAGCGCCGTAGGTATGATCCGTAAACACCGCATCTGCGGGTACGGTCTTTTTCAGTTCGTAGGTACACGCAACGGGTTTGCCGCCAGAAAAATACACCGGCTTGGTAGCACTGCCCGCCGTCGCAGTGTCAAGTTTTACAGCGCTGGTAGCACTGCCGCCTGCAGATGCAGAACCCGCGTAGCTGTGCGCGTGGATCTTGGCCGCAAATACGCTTTCCGCCTTGCTCTTGATGTACGCCCACAGCGTACTCATGGGCCTGCGGTGGAAGGTGGCGGTGCTGGTGCTGGTGCCGCCGCCAACGTACTGGCTCACATAGTAGTCCGCATCAGTAGGGGTCGAAGCACCGGTGGTCAGTGCGTTGATCATCGTGTTCAGGTCATCGGCGGTCTTGTTTGCTTTGTCAGTCAGCTTTTCATCCACCTGCGTGCGGGTGTAGTAGTCGCTCATGTTTACCGTCACCATGCTGTCACGCCAGGCATTGGTGTCGCGGTCCCATACCCAGATGCTGTCCGTGGTGCCCACCACAGCCCACCAGCCGTTTTCACCCACGGGCACCGCAGCAGTCAGGGCGTCTGAGGTCTCATACCAGCCCTGCGCGCCCAGCGTAATGGTGCGCACCTGCTCGAAATATTCCTTTGTGGCCTGCAGGTATTCACCGGATTTTGTTTCGCTGCCCTTCGCATTGGATGCGCTTGTGCCCGCATTGGTCTCGCTGGTCTTTGCAGCGCTTGCCGCACCTGTGGCAGTGCTGGCCGCGCTGGATGCTGTCTGGGCATCTTTTTTTGCGGCTGCTGCACTGTCACCAGCTGCGGTTTTGCTGGTATTGGCATCATCTCGCGCCGCTTCGGCTTTCTTTGCGTTGGCCTGAGCACTGGCGGCGCTGGTACCCGCATTGGTCTCGCTGGTCTTTGCTGCGCTTGCGCTGGTGCTGGCATTCGTTTCACTCGTTTTTGCGACCTTCGCACTGGCCACGGAGTTTGTCTCCGAGGTCTTTGCCGCACTGGCCGAACTGGCAGCAGTTGTTTCGCTGGCCTTTGCTGCCTTTGCACTGGCGGCAGCGGCATTCACAAAGGTCTGTCCGTATGCCTCCACTTCCGCCTTCAGCGTCGCCATAAAGTCCCGGATCTCAGAAATGTCAGTTTTTGTGTCTACCACCAGGCCTTCCAGGCATTTCGCCTTGCCAAGCGTCGTGTGGAACGCACAGTTCACCATTCCGCCAGTGGTAATAAGGCCCACCACAATAAAGAACACATCGCCCTGATACGCTACAGCATCCGCCGCCACAATCCAGTCAAATACCACCGCATTGCCTTCAGTGTGTTTGCTTGTCACCGTGTAATAGTTTTTGTCACCGTTTGCATTCTGGTAGTTGATGCGCAGGTCAAACTTCGACATATCGTATCCGCGCCATGTTTTGTTCATTCTAAATCGGATGCGGTTCGCGTCTTTATCTCCCTCAACGCCCAGCACCACACCCCGCTCCGGGATGGCAATTATGCGCAGGTCTTCGTCGATCACAAAGTCGCAGGTGCTGTACTCAGCACTCGTATCCGCCAGCTCGGCAAACTGCTTGTCCAAATCTATCATGTCACTTCACCTGCTCGATCAGTACCTTGCTCGTCACCATTCGGGCTTTGCCGTTCTGGCCCGCAAGGTACACCTTAAAGCTTTTTCCGTCAGTCACCTCATCCGGCACATTGCACTCGCCTTCTGCGCCCACAGGCACTGCATGTTCGTCGTTGAACACAGCAATTTTCTTGGCGGCGAGCCACTCCGGATCACTCAGCTCAAAGCGGCAGCGCAGATAGCCCTTGCTTCCCGCCGTAATACCCGCAAAGTCGCCGTGTTTGGCAAGCTGCTGCCCCGTCACAGCAAAAATCAGTCTGCGCATTTCTCGTCCTCCTTGTCACACGCCGTGTACAATCGCCATTCAAGCTCGCTGATAAGATTCTTTGTCGCTTCCATCGTGCTGGAACTCTGCGGCGGGTCAAACAGCATCTTCACCTTCAGCGCCGTATAGCTCTTTACCGCTTCAATGTCTGCCCTGTTCTGGCAAAACTCGCTCCATGTTGCTGTTGCATCGCTGATGCCAAAGCCCTCCTGAGGCCCAACGCCCATTTGCCGCAGGATCATCAGCACGCTGTTGATGTGCATGATAAGATCTGCATCAAACGCCGTGTACTCCTCGGTCAGTCCAAGGAGTTTCTTCACCGAGGTAAGGATACTGTCCATTTTGTTTTCCTCCTTTTATTATTCCTCGTGGTCCATCACGCCCTCGGCTGCAATGGCTGCATTTGCCCAGAACAATGCCTCGTCCAGCTTCGTCAGTGCCAGACTGCGTTCCCGGCTTGGTGCAATACACCGCACCATTCCTTCTGTCTCCTGCATCTTCAGCCGCAGGTTTGTGCTGTATGCTGCTTCCGCAACATTGAATTTTCGTACAGGGTACATGTCATTTCCTCCATGGGCAGGTGTCGCCCGGTCGTCTTTCGGCAAATGCAGGCTTTAGGATCGCATCATCTCCATAATGGATGGCCTTGTGGGTCCGATCGCTCACGCAGATCACGTTTTCCGGGTCCAGCAGTGCGTACGAGTGCTGGAGCACGTCCTCTTTTGTCAGCGGATTCAGATGGTGGATAATAATGCGCGGCCGAATGGGCTTTCCATTTTGTATCACCCAATCCGTGATCTCGTGGTCAGAACATCCCAAATCGCACCCTGCATCCCGCACAATGATCCTGTCCCGGAACTGCCGCCACTCTCTTGACTGGTAAAAACTCTGATTTAGCCACCGGTCAAAGCCAAAAGTATCAAATCCAACTTTGCCGTGGAGCTGCAAATAATGGAAGCGGTCTTCAAAGGTCACATGCTGGCAAAGCTCAGAGTATGTCTTTCTGGGCATATGCTTAGTACCCCATACACCAGCAGACCATGGCAAATGCGGCACAAATTATCGAAAGACAAATCAGCTTACCGTGCAGGTTCTCAAGACCTTCCATTTCGTCATGGTAAGCGCATACAAATGCAAAAATCAGCGTACACCAACATCCAAACCCGCCGATCCGCTTATCAACAATTTGTGGAAGCCCGACCGCGATAGCCGTCAAAAGTGACAGAATACTAGGAGGCAAATACCACCAGTACCGCTTACTTGTTGGTCGTTCTCGGTCTGTGAACAAACATGCAAGCATGATCCACGGCATCGCCGCCATAAGCCAGAAGCAGATTTCTTTAAATGCCGTCATCATAATCCTTTCTTCTGCAACATGTCATCTGTAAGCAGCATCGGTGTCAATGCAACTGCTCCAGTCAAAAGCACTGTCTTCCATTCGCACAGGATATTGCGCTTTACCAGAAAAACCGCTGCTGTAAAGTAGATAAAAAAACAGCACTGCCAGAACGACTCAGGCTGCATAAGAGCTTTTAAAACTCATAGTCTGTGGCCTCGTCTTCGTCCACGCCATTGTACTTTGCCATAGCTTTCAGCACATTTGCGTACATTTCTTTGGTGTCCTTTGCGTTTTCCAGTGTCTCGGTCTTTGCCCGGAGCAGTTTGTTTTCTTCTTCCAGTTTTTTCTTTTCAAGGTCCGCTTTCATAGTAGCCAGCTTCAGGAAGTGCGTTGTTTCTGCACTGGAAGCCGTCCCTTCTCGCAGCCTTCTTTCCACCAGTTGCATGGTCAGGTTTATCATGTACTGTTCCTGTGCTTCTGGACTTGTTGCAGGCCGGGCCGAAGCCACAGCCGCTTCTCCCGGTGTGTTCTTCTTCGGTCGCATTCAAAAGGCCCTCTTTCTTTTGTGTCTAAAATTCAGTTTTTGCAAAGGCTTATGGGTGCGGTGGCAGTGCTTTTCATTTGAAGGGAGAAAGCGAACATTCCGTATAAAGGAGAACAACACAGAATGCCCCGATGCCGGTGGAGGTCGAACGTCATGAACTCAGAAAGCTCTCAGGAGGCGCTCGCCCCATAAGCCCTTGCAAAAACTGCCGAAACCTCAGTCTACACCCCAAGGCCTCGGCAGCATGTTTAAAGCCCAAATATCAATTTCCCCTCCGGGGAAATATCAAAGACCGGCGCGATTTGAAAGGGGGGTGTCGATTTTGAGACCCCTCCCTATGGCCTTAAGCACTTTGTGCATAGCCAGTATCGTCCTTAATCTCGATCTTGAGCTTCTTATAGATGTTAGCTGGATCGTTTGCCACGATTTTATTGATTGCTTTCTCAATTTCGTAGGCATTTTCATTGTCTGTGAACTGAGAAGAGGTCTGTGCCAGCCGCATAAGCAGGCCAGACGAGTTATAGCCGTGATCCATGTCATACTGATACCACTGCTCGAACTGCTCATACGGATTGTAGGGATTATCGAACGTGGTCAGAAAGCATCGAACCATAATTCAAAGCCTCTCTTTCCTGTTATCACTTTCCAAGTGCATCATAAACGGTGGATTCAGGAACGCCACACGCCTGTGCAATCTCTTTATAAGTGTAACCGCTTCGCAACATCGCTCTCGCTTTGGACAACTTGGCCGAAGACAACGAAGCCGTGGTTTTGGGCATTGCACGTTTCACGATTTCATCCGAATCAGAAGAATTCAGGAACTTTGACAGCATGTTGTCGGAAATTGCGCCAGCCTGAATAGCTTCCCATTCTCTGTCGCTAAACCTGACTTTGGACTTTTGCCCACTTGCGCCGACCTTATCGCGAGCGCGCTGCATTTCAACAGAAGAAATCTTCTTGATTTCTTTCTTGTCCTCGGTGTTTTGCGGGTCTAAACCCAGTTCCTGAATCTTGGCCTTGATGTTGGCATTGGCAATCAGCATTGCCTTGCGCTCCTTAGGTTTATTGGCCAGCATTGTGGTGTACTTGTCTTTCAGTGACATAACTTCCGCAGCATATGTCTTGGCTGCCTCAGGATCACGCTGGATGCCCTTCATGTTGACCGCCTCTTTGCGGGCCTGTGCTGCCATAGCTTTGAGCTTATTAGAGAAGTCTGCGTACAAGTTCTCCTGGATAGTGCCAGAAGAGAGGGTTCTTGCGTCCTTTGTCTCGGAAATCAGACTTACGGTATCCTCGGCAATACGCTCTTTCTTGGTCTTCGGGTCGATGAAGGCACGCCCGCTCTCCTTATAAATGAGTTCACCAGTCTCTTTATCCACGCGCACGCTACCACGACGCTCAGGCACACGGATGGTCTGCTTGCGCCGAGACAGGAGCGTTGATGCGCCACCATAATGCGCAGTACCGTCCTCATCCACACGGATCTGCCACTTTTCTTTCAGTTCCTGGATACCGTTCTCCCTCTCAGAGCGTTTGTAATCCAGCTTGTGCTTCTCTGCATCGATAACAACCATTGAATGCTTGACAGCACGAGCCAGTTCCTCTTCAGACGCACCACGAAGAGTCATGTCCGTGATGAGGTTCGAGATAACGCCCATTTCACGTTGCTTCTCTTCTTTTTTCATGAGACGCACGTTGTTGGGATTGCCTTCAGGAACTGCATATGCAGTCTTGGGGTCAAAACCTTTCAACTGTTCCAACGGACGAGTAGATTTAATGGGAACCTTATCGCTGACAGGAATCGCCATAACGGTATCGCCATCAAAATCTGCACCGGACAAACGCTCTGCAACTTTAGCATTGATGCCAATAGCATCCTGGATCTGTCCAAGATTACGCTTGCCGCTGACATTTTTGTTGTTGACGGTAACAATCGGAATCTCAAAGGTACCGGCATGAGGATAGCGAATCAGTGCAAGCTGTGTGCCATTCTCATAGGTCGGACAGTAAGCTTCTGTTTCCTTGATTCGGTTGATAGGCAGAATGACTTTCGTCGATTGCCCCGGAAATGCCGATGCTTTCAGCGTCATGGACGTACCTTCACAGGTATCGGCGAAGTCGTTCAGCAGCTTCTTTTTAACAGTAGGATTATCGTAGTGCATGATCTCATCATACTGCGCCTGATAATCCGCAATTGTAAGCTTCAGCTGATTTTCAATAAGCTTTTTCGGCTGTTTGGATAGGAACTGCGAAGATACATTTCGGGACATTGTATCCCAATCGCCTTCCTCTTTCAGCTTGTTAATAGGAGAAAGATGCTCCTTTCCATCAGAACCGATGTATGTACTCTGGCCATTGGCTTTGATGGCTGCTCCAAACGGATTGTCCGGATCAGCTTTTGCTTCCTTCAGGACCTTCATTTTGGGCGTGCCGGAAGGCTTGTTAGTGTTGAACATGATGTCCACACCATCGGGAAGATCATCCGAGTAGACAGCCATGCCTTTCAGATAGTGGTCACCATCGACAAGAATACGAACCTGCGCATAATGACTCTTGCCAAGGTCAAGATCGGGCACGCCACGGCGAATTTCCATGACACCATCTTTGTCCAGACCACCTTCATCGCCATACCGGATGGCAACACGGCTTGAATCCAGACTTGCAGGACGCTGAAGCTTCTTGAACGTATCACCGCCATCGTCAGAATGATAATCGCCGAGTGAATCAATCTGATCCTGATGCTGATAAGCATACTTCTGGTCGAATTCAGGCTTAGCCAACACCGTAATGTTAGTCTGCTGACGGATGTTGGTCGGCTGACGGATACCTACGCCATAACGTTTGTAACCGTATTCCGCTTCCAACGTATATGCAGCGTCGTCAAGCTCATATTGCGACACGCCCATTACAAGATTGGCACCTTCGGAAATATCGATCATGCCTTTCTTGTCCACTTCTTTTTTCAACGTGTCAGCAATATTCTCTGCACGCTGCGCTTTTTTATCAGCAGTGCCTGCATATTTTGAGCGCACACTGGACTCGCTCATACTAAGCTTTTCACCGATGGCTTTCCAGCCGAGACCCTGTTCCTTTAAAGCAGCGATTTTCTCATATTCAGATGCCTTACGCTCATGGATTGCTTTACGTCGAGCCACTCGAAATTCGGTAAGACCGAGCTGGTACTCCTTGGGAAGAGTGCTATTGATTTGATCTAAAATTTCATTCTCGGACATGCCCTTCTTCTTGAGCGTTTCCACACGAGACAGAAAGTCACCAGAGTGCTGATAAGGATTATCACCGGAACCCCAAGGATAGCGGCCGGAATGGCGCTTTGTGCCGTAATGCTCCAAAATATCAGAGTCGGAACTCGTGCCGTAGTAGTTTTTAAGGTCTTTCTCAATTGGATTCATAACGCTGCTCCTTATCTCAGATCTGCAATGATTTTGTCAAATTCTTTAATCTTTTCGATGATGGGATCAATGATATCTGCCGTCGGTGTCTCGATGAGAACATCATCATTTTGGTAAATGCGATTTTCGATAAGAATATCTTTCGGCTTGACATGATACTCCATGCAGAACAGCGCATCATAAATAAAGAGCTGCTCCATATGTGCTGGAACAGCTCCTGTTTTAAGATCATGAATACGAAGAAAATTATCTTTGTCGTTAAATGCAATGGCATCTGCAGTACCAAAACAGTTTTCGCTGTAAAACAAAACCTGCTCGGGGTCCATGCGGAAACCAATTGCATCGTTGACATATGCGTTGAGGGTTTTCTTGCTCTTCGGGAGCTTTTGCTTCAGGTTAATGCACTCTGCAGCAAAAGCATGAAGCCGAGTGCCTTTCTCCTTTGCTTGACAGCTCATGAAAGCATCCGCCAGGCGTTGAGCATCATAGTTCAGCCAATGATACTTACTTGCGCCTAGAAAGGCGTGCTGCCCCACGAGCCTGGAATGATCGTTCCATTGCATTGAGAACTTCCTCCTTGTTCTCAGGATAAATGAAAGCGGCAAAGCTCATCTCATTCATCTGACGGACATAATAATCCTGATTCGGACGATGAGGTGCATTTGCTGAGCGCTTGCCTTCGAGTGCTGCCCAAGTGGAACCATACAAAACCAAAAGATCGGGATGCCCCTGCACCTCGTTCGGGTCAAGATGGACCACTACACAGCCGGGAAAGCGTTCTTTCAGTTCTTTCGTCAATCCCTGTTTGAATTTGTTTTCGAGCATGATAAAAACCTCCAAAATAAAAGAAATAGTGCGTTCAAGACGCGTTCTATTCCCCCCATAAAAGGGCATGTTTTTATCGCGTCAGTTTTTGCTAATTTTTGCAAGATTTTATTATTTTCGGGCAAAAGAAAAGCCCCTGCGTTGTTAGCGCAGAGGCAGATCTTATTTACTGTATCAGTCGTACCACTCAGGTTCTGGTTCAAGGTCATCGTCTGGATAGCTTGCTTCCTCTGTCGGAGATGACAAAAGGTCTATGTCGTTATCATCGATATGATCTCCGCATTTAGGGCACAGCCATTCATCATCATGATGTATCATCTGGCAATGACAGTTCCAACACCAATGTTCGCCTGTTGATTCATCATAGCCGGGAGTATGGAGAACACGGTAGTCAAACGATCCGTCTGGATGCTTCACCCATAGTACTGGTAGCCCAAGTTCCAATGTAGTGCAGATCCAAACTTCATCGCCATTCGGAAGAACATCTCGTCCTTCAAAAGAGTAATCGTGCTCACGCCAATTTTTTGCAAGCGCATCCATATAGTTCATATTTTTCACCTCGCACTTCATTAAAGGGCAGTACGTCTATTTAATGCAGTTCTATATTACACTGTCAGGGGATATAGTTCAAGGTTAAAATATTGTAACATTTTCCGGCTCGATAAGACGTTAAACTTTCGCCGTGGCCAAAAACCCGTTTTTCATCCTTAATTACTATATATAAAATTTTAAAATTTTTATTAAGTTAAAGAAAAAAGTGGGTTTTTGGCCAAACGGCAATTTTATTACGTATTATCGTAATATTTTGTGGCCATTTTTGCAAAAATTTTTGGCCACGAAGTGGGTTTTTGGCCAAAAAGTTGCCGAGAATCAGTCAAAATCGTTCATCACCCTCCTTGCAGCGGCATAAATGAACCGTTTCACAGACCACCGATCAACCCGATATTCGGCCCGAAGCCGCTCAAGTTCAGGGTTCGGATACTCTCCACACCGAAACTCAGTCACGTACAGTGCCCTGCGAAGCCGTGCATCCGCTGAACTTGCACTGCAGTGAAAACGATCGCTAAGTACATTTTCAATGTCTGTCAGTGTGACAAAACGATTATTCCGCATTTCCTGAATAGCGAAATCAATTGCTTCTCCCATGAGATCTCCACCGAATGTCGCCATCGGCACCTGCATTCTCACGAGAAAGTCATGTGTTTTCTGCTGCATTTTGCATCTCCCATCTTATCTACAAATTTATATGTAGTCATCCTATCACCGCTGTCCCGAGCTCCTCTTAACCTTACCGAGAGCTACTCGCCATGCAAAGACCTCAGCATCAAATTCTTCTTTTGAAACCCCACACTTTTTCGCCTCGTACAGCGCCTGCGTATACGACCACGTTCCGTCAACATAGCGCCCGGCATAGATATCGGCGATTTCTTCCTTAGTCATCACGATCTTACCTCCATGTCCGGCAGAATATCCGTGTGGAAATAGAGCTGATAGTGGTATGGATCGGTATGAGTGCCGGTGATATCCTCAACAACATACATGGTGTACTCGTTCAGGTAAATATAATTCTTCTTGTACTCGTTCGGACCGGTCTTCACCGTACACACAAGTTCATTGTTATCATTGTTCGAGATGGACATAGCGCCTTCCATTTCAAGGATGACGTTGTCCGTACGTGCGTTATAGACCGTGATCCGGCGCTCAGCTTCAAAGTAGTTGGCCTGCTTGGAAATATTCCGATTCACCTTATCCGCTTCGGAGCAGCTACACAGAACCGCACAGCCCACGAGCATCATCAGGCATGCAACAACACAAATAATACGATTTTTCATAGTTAATCACCTCATCCAAATATCATGTAAACCAGAAGCAAGAACCATCCTGTATATCTGATGATTCTCTGTTTTTCTTTGCCAATGTTCTCAGCAAAAGACATTCCAATTGCGATAGCTTGTAAAATAATGCTTGCGAGCAGCACAATTCGCATCACTTCTCCACACTTTCATTTCCCGTCTGGTCATCATTCGGCCAGTACGTGTAAATATCGTCAAAGACCACCGGGATCTTGCTCTGCAGTTCCTTCAGCAGCGGGCACATCAGTTCTCTCATCTGAGGATGGGCCGCCACGGGAGTACGCAGTTTGAAGATGTTGCGCCACTCACGGTAGTTGGCCGTCACCACGATCTCGGTCTTCAGGCACAGCGGCAGCACACAACGAGCCTGTTCGGGACGCATACCGTTAGCGATCATAAGCTTGTAGTCCTTTTCGGCATAAGTCATGGCTTCAAGGAACGAACTCTTAATCGTAACCTCGCTATCGTTCAGTTCACAATATTGCTCGCCACGAATATAAGAAGGCCAGATAAACGTCAGCTCTCCGCCAAACTTCTCCTTCGAGTAGTTGCAGTACCGGGTGCTCTCCTGTGCAAAAGAAGCAATGCGGTGCCGCACCAGCTCATTGGCCACACCACGGTCGCACGTGAACAGCACGCTCAGCTGAGAATGCTCAAGCATGGCCTCATGCCCTTGCTTCACCAGAAAGCCCACCAGCTTCTTCGCCGACTCCCCATCCGGCGTGATCTTATCCTCGCTCTTGTAGCAGACCCGGGCCACCCTCAGAAATATCAGTGAGAATTTCGTACTTAGGTTCAACGATTTTCATAATTAAATCTCCTTTTCATCAGTGAATCAGCCATTTCGAGCTGACTGAGGCTCTTTCCATTGCCCCCTTTGTGAAACTATGTATCCGAGATGAGCCATTTGTTTATGGTCACAGGATTTCACTTTGGGACACTGCTGGCATTTTGGAGCAAGAATTGTAATCGCTCCGAAGTCCTCGTTCATACGCTACCCTCCTTCTTCAACTTACACTCCCAGTTTCCGCAGATGTCACCGCAGGCGTATTTTTTGGCAAATTTCATACCCTTTTCAATAGCCTCCTGCTTATCGGTCGCCCTGACTTCAAAGTTCTGATAGCCGCCACCATTGTCTGTGCAGGTAAAGATAAAAGTGTGTTTCATAAGAAATCCTCCGTAATAGCTTGTACAAACATATCAATTACTTCGTTCAGAAAAGCAACCAACCGATACGGCCAAGATCTTTTCTTTTCATACCAAGCTGGGATGGTCGTAGTTTCTGTCTGACCGTATCGAATACTTCCTACCGCTTGCTCCATATCAACCAGTGAGTGATTGGTGTTAACGCACCAGATTCGTGCGTCTTGCAAAGTGATATCGCAATTCGCCAACAGCCAAGCAACATCGTCTATCGACGTGAAATTTCCAACCGGACCCCTGTAGCCATACTCAAGATCATATGTAGTAAGGGCATTCCGAGTTTGTTCTCTTACCATATCAATAGGTCGGCCATTCGCGTAGATGGTTTCAACGTCATCATCAGAAAATTCGTACACTGCCTTAATCCAATTCCGGATAGCTTCTACGGCTTCTTCATATGACACTCTTCCCTCGTCCATAGCCTTCTCACCTCACATCAGAATCCGAAACCAGATAAACCAAAGCATCTTCAGCGTGAATGCAATAATGATGGCCCAAGCGCACAAAATAAGTGTCAGCGCGATAGCTCGGCCAAGAAATTTGCCAACTTTCGTCCAAACATCAGTCATTTTTATCAACCCTTTCAAACCCTGCAAACTTTCCGAAGCCAATATTTCCATGCTCGCAGTGGTGAACCGGTTCATATTTTTTCAATTCAGGCACATGACTTAGAGCATCGGCTAAACCGACATAGCAGAGACCATCATTGAATTTCTGTTCGCATAAGCTGCATTTGTAAGCTGGAAAATAGAATGTTGTCACCCCACACACCTCCTAACCGCATCCACCCGGCACTCCGCAGCGTTCAACTCAAAAATAGCCGCATCCACAAATTCCGGGTCGCAGTGCTCGAAGTGGTTCCGAGCTACCTCCAAGGCCTGCAAAGCCTCCCGCAGGGTGCTAACCGTCGTCGGAATCGGCTCCATGCGGAATATCTTTTTGACAAAATCAGCGATTTTTCGCAGCATATTTCCTGCACCTCCACATCTTCATAACTTGCCGAGCCGTGAGCCAGCCCTCAAGATCATCATGGCCAACCAGCTGCGTACCCATCACCTCGATAAGCCCCTGCTCAAAGCCATAGGAACCCCAACCCCAAATGCCATCCCAGATACGATTTCCAGCAGCATCATATGCAATAATTTGCTCACCACCATCATACCGTCCGCCAGGAAGAAACTCCTGATTGTCCGGTCTGTCCATCTCTGGCCAACGGCGTCCATAAGTATGCGGAACCTTAGCGTGCTTCAGCAACACATCCAGCTTCTGCATCTCGGTCATGTGACTCCAAACACGGAGCTTCCAGGTTTTCTTCGACATGTTTCTCATTTCTGCATTTCCTCTCGTCAGCCTCCATGGTCTTTGCGATTTTATGCTGAATATAAAGCACACAGCCAGCCTGACTATCACACCCGAATGAAGCCAATAGTCCAGCAATAGCATTCAAAGAGTTCAAATCCTCTTCAGCAAATATCATTTAGCGTTCACCGTTCCTCCTGATACTCTACGATTTTGGTCACTTCGCTCTGAACCCAGTGTAAGAAACCACACATACCCGAGTAACCGCATTCCGCCAATGTGTCCGCGATATCGTCCAAAATATCCATATCGGCTCTTGTGAGATTAACTTGAGGAATAACTTCAATGTTCTCCTCTGTGATAAATGGGGTATAGTCCCCACAATGGCAACATTTGATGCTCATGTGCTGCATGCAAATATCTCCCTTCAAATATAAAAAACAAAGAGCCGCAGATTTCTCCACGGCTCTCGCCTTAATGATTTCACCAGATTGAACCGATAGTTTTCCATGTCCACTTGTAAACCCCGATAATACACGCAATCGGAAATGCAACTGGCGTTGTAATAATTCTCACCATTTTAGCTGCAAATATCATCCTTTTCGCGCTTTCATCAAGTTCAAGTTTAACGGGATGGAATTCTTTTCTTTCATCCATGTCAATCACCTCCATAAAGGAAGCTGTTATTTCCGCGTCTTCTCTTTGAAGTTCACAGGCTTCACAGTCCCCTCCCGCGCACACTCCGTCAGGCACTCGTTGCAGGGCTCATCCGTCTCCAGCACCTTGAAGTTCACGCACTTCGGGCAGTAGGTTGCATAGTCCACTTCGCGTTTCCAGTCATTCATAATTCGACATCTCCCACTTTTACAATTCTGATGCACTTGCATTTAGGGCACTTCAGCGAAATCGTACCATCGAGGTTTACCTTCGACATAACGTCCGGACAAACCTTACCGTATACATCGGCCAAAGGAATTTGGCACTCCGGGCAATGAACAATCTTGATTGCTTTTTCCTGCCCAATCGCAAACCTATCATCCAACTCCGGATGCGTTACGCGCTGGTTAAGAGCCCACAGCAGGTTCCAGCAGGCAGCGCGCAGGTGATCCTCGTCGTCCATACCAACCATGTACTTTGCCAGATGCCGAGAAGCACTGTCCAGCAGCGAATGCAGCGGAATACCCTTATCCACATTGTGCTCGCCATATTTCATGGCACCTTCCTCGCAGTGCTTGCTGACCTCCATGATGCCATACCAGGGCAGAAGGTCCATCCGCCCCTTCCCTGCGTGCATATCACGCTTGGCACCGGTTTCAAATTCGGTGCGGTCTCCAGAATCCTTAATCATTGTTTTCTTCCTCCAGCGTTCTCATCAGGGTAATCGCCCGTATCGTCAGTACAATAAAGTGACGAAATTCCGGATCGGCAGTTGTCCGGGTAACGACCTGATTTGCCAATTCATCTTTGTTGGTATACGTCAAGATTTCATCTTTAACCTTTTTGAGTTCGGCTTCTGCAACTTTCTTTTCAAGTTCTTTCATTTTTCAAATGCTCCTCTCAAATTTGATGTAAAATTGTTGATACTAGACGTAGCATCTAAAATCGTCGCTCCTAAATCTGCGAGACCGGCATTTAAGAAATAAGCACTCTTAACAAGTCCTTCATGTCTCAGAGCTACTTTTTTGCCCCGCTTAATTTTTTCTCCCGGAATCATGTAGCGAACGTTTGTGCACATGCTCCAGCGCCAGTCCATCATTTTATTGTAATCTGCCCGGTTGTTCGGCGCGGCATGAAAGAACTTGCTCAGCATAACGGTAGTCCCACCAAAGCCGTTCCTTCGCCTATAAATCTGCTTCAGATGCTTTTTCGACAGGTTCATCAAGCAACCTCCCATACCTGCTCCGGCGAAAGAATGCCGAAGAAATTGTACTCACCAGATTTCTCCAGTGAAACTCCGATGAAATATCCAGCCTTGCCGCAGAATGTTACATAATCCAAGCCGATTTCAGTAGGATTGCGAAAAATGTACATTTTCAGCGCATTTCCAAACGTTCTATGCTCCTTACATCTGCTCTCCAGCATCCGGTCGATTTTCTTGATTGTTTTTCTTCGATGGGTTGCACATTTTTCTTGACTCCTTCATATCGAATAAATATTCCGCATTTGAACGTTTCGCCCGCCCAGTGCAAAACCTTTCCCGATTTCAATGCCTCAATATCGCTATCAGACAGCATGAGAAAAACATTTTCAAATGCTGATTGTTGCCGACAAACATCGAGGGTCTCGTTTAATACTTCGAGCTTTTCGTCAAACCATTGTTCAATGAGTTTTTCGGTAACGCCACACACTCGCCCGTCTTCCATGCAATAATCATATTTCGTGCACATCGGACAATTTTTATATGCCATAAAATTTCCTTTCATTAAACGCTTTCTTCGAGTTCAGCGCCCTCGAAATCGCCAGATCAATTCCCGCCCTGCTCTTCAGATGATAGTAGAACAGGTTCTTGTAAGGTGTGTTCAGCCGGTCGATTCTGCCTGCAGCCTGCTCCATAATTTTGTAGGAGTAGTTCTGCGAGTAGAATATGACGGTATCGGTCTTGATGCAGTTCCAACCTTCTGCACCTGCATTGTACTGGACCAGATATACCCACTTCTTACCGTCAGGGATTGGCTGGTGCTTATGGCCGTTCCATTGCGCTACTTCCGCATCATCGCCATAGGGCAGATTCATGAGAATATCCAGCTCATAATCGAAATTATAGAAGATTATGACTCTGGGGTGGGTCATGCAAATATCCAGAACTTTTTGCGACCTAGTCAGGTCTGTGTTCACCAGTTTCCGTAGCAAATAACAAAACTCGCTGGCGGTCTCAATGGGTTTGTTTTCCCACAGGTTCCAGCGAGTTTTACAAATTTCCAGATACTTAGGCTTGTCATACTCGACAAAAACATTCTCATGGTGAGATACAGTAGGTCGCTCAAAGTCCATATCTACAAGCACCCGTTCACGCAGTCGTACCAGTCGCTGGGTGTTCAGATACCGGTCAATTTTCGGATACTTCGAGAACCGCGAGTAAACTATATGTTCATTTTTAAACTGGGTACGGTTTTTATAGAATCCATTTGCGACGAACACCGGGATATAATCGGTCCAGCAGTCACCGGGTGTGGCACTGAGCAAAATCCATTTATTTTCTTTTGTAATTTTCAGGAAGGATCTTACCCAAGTGCCATCCCCAACTACCCGCTGCTCATCGAAAATGAAAAATGCGTTTTTCATGCCAGTGTACTTTCCGATGTTGTTCCATGAATCCACAACCACCTTGTGATTGTAAATATCAAGGTTGCTGTCGGTGGACATGTAGAAATGAGCCAGCTCTTCCTCCCACTCGCCTGTATCGCGCTTCCTCGCAGTGGTGATAATACACAAGTCGGGTGGATCATGCATCTTAACGTAGTTTTTGGTGTTGACTGTGCCACCATAGAGCGTATAGTAAAATGCCAAACTGGTTCTTGATTTTCCGCTTCCTACACCACCACATAAGATGCATCCGATTTTCATTCGTTCTAGCGCATCTTTTTGGTAGTCATAGAGCGTTATACCCGCCATCCAATCACCTCATTTCCGTGTGAACATGAATCTGGTTAGGATAGCAATGATTCTCATAAGCTAAAAGCTGTTTGGTGCATTCTTCCTCGTCTTCACCTTCACCGCGAATCGTGTAGGAAAAAAGTTCTTTGCCTTCTTTTGTAAAAACTTTCCAGAGTTCCTTTATGTGATTAGTGCAGTCCGTGTTTTTTACAATATTCTGCATACTGAAGCCCCTCCTTGGTAGCCTCTCTCATGATTTCCTGCAGAGTCGGCCCAGTGTACTTCGGATGTACCAAAGGCAGTACCGGGTCATTGGTTGCATAGCCAAATCTGCAAAAATCGCAGTATTTCCTTGCCACAGACACGTTGTGCATCACAGCGCCACACTTTGCACAGCGCTTTGTAACTTTGCTATCACCCATGAAAATCACCCAGCCTTTGTTTCATCACTGATGTTCGGGCAATAATCTGTGTAGAAGGTCAAATCGAAAGTCGCCGAACCGTCGCTCTCGAAATTCACATTTGCTTCCGCCACAGCTTCATGCTGATAAACTTCGGTCAGGATCACTCCAAACATCTCAATCACGCTGCTTTCGGCTACAGGAAATGCTTCTGCAATTTCCGCGCTCGTGAATATCCAGTTGCCGCTGGAGGTGTTCTTGGTACCTTCCTCGACCATCCATTTCACCATTGCCGGGACATAGTTTCTTGCGCTCATGCTGTTCTCTCCTTTGTTTATTCAAATATAAGGCTTGCACCTCTGGTGGGTCAGGCAGGATTTGAACCCGCGATCACGCAGTTATGAGCTGCCAGCTTTCAGCCAGACTAAGCTACTGACCCAAAATAAAAAGAGCCTCAGATTTCTCCGAAGCTCTCATGCATCTGTAAAGGAAGCGGATTATTTCGCGTTATCTTCAGGTTCACAGGGGCGAACGTCCAGATGCGTTCTTCCCTGAGCATCTGTAAAGAAATCAAACTCTTCCGGGTTATGGAAAAGCTTTTCGTACCTCCGAATGAGTTCCTGTGACAGATCGCCGAAATCATCCTCGGTCAGACCAACGATCAGGAAAGTTCCAACAACAATATCATAGGGAATCCCAATCTCATTACAAAGCACTCTGTTACAGTTACTGAAGGAATCTTCGGCCAGTTTTCCTTCCTCATTGCAGATAAGTGCAACCGGATCATCCCACGGGTAGACCGCCTGAATCGGACCGGCCACTTCTTTCTGAAGAGATTCGAGCGAGCTGTCGATTTCAATAACTTCAGGATACTTCTTGGGCTGGATTCTCAAGACTTTCATACGTTCAACCTCCCAAAATCAAAATATCAATCGAGCTGTTTCCTCTGAGAACGCCATTTGCGACGTGGGCACTCACCGGCTGGATCATTCAACCGGGGACCGACCCCGGCACTCGATAAATACCATCAGACCATATGCTGCAAACGCCGCTCCATGATGTCCGGTGCTACGTACGCAATATTCACCAGATACTGCGGTACACCGTAGAGTTTGGCGACATGGTTCTCGATGATGCAGCCATCATAATCTTTCTGGTCATCGAAAATGCCGATGAAGCAATCCGCCTCGGACATTTTCTCAATGGATTTACCCAGATACCACAGACGATCATTGGCATTTTCAGGAGGGGTGCCCTCAAAGTAAGTCGGGATGACCTCCAGTTCTTCGCCGAAAATAGCCTCGGCGATTTTATGCATCTGGTCCATAGTCGCATGGATCTGTTCTGCAGTGCGAGCACGCATCGGACAGCTGATAAACAGTTTTTCCATAGTATCCTCCTTAGAACGGCACTTCAGGAGCAGGCTCTGCGTACTGAGCGTAGCGCTCCGCATACGGGTCAGCATCAGCATCCTGCTCAACATACATCACATCGGCGTACAGACTGTACTCGCCAGGGAAGTTCCTCTTCTCAACGAGATTTGCCTGCAGGCAGACGTTCTTGACACGGATGAAGTCCAGCTGGCTGATGGTGTCCTCGTTGCAGAGCAGGCGCTTGCCAGCAGTTGTGACCCAATAGATGTGCGGCGGCCACTTGGAGTCCATCTTGATGTTGACCGGCACGTAGAGCGTGGGCACAAACGGCTCGTCGTAAGTGCGCTCAGGGTTCGGCTTGGTCTGCTTGACCTTTACACCCAGATCCAGCAGATGCTGCGCGAGCTCCTCGGTAGGAATTACCACGTTGACACGGCGCTGGTCAGAGCCAAAGCGGTCACGCTCCGGGTCGCCGGAGAAGTTGGTGGTAAAGATAAAACGGGTATCGTCGATATTGACTTTCTGGCGCTTGGTGTACATAAATATCAGTCTCCTTTTTACTTGTTGATTTCATTTTCCAGAATTTTCAGGTCTGCAGTGAGGGCATTCATATTGAGAAGGAGCGCCGTATTGTCATTATTTGCGCTGGCTTTAAGGCACTCATTCCAGTCCTCATTGGCCTTGGAAATCCACTTCTTCATAGATTCTCGATTGGGATTAGACTTAGGGGCAGCTTTCTTCTGCGTAGCAGTCTTCCCGGGATACTTTTTCCCGCTCTTCTCGACCCAATTCTGGATTTCCTTGTAATAGTTGCCCTTGTTGCCACCGCAACGCTTTGCGATTGCCATGGCCAGCCCCTTCTCCGGGTCGAAAACATCCTTCTCACTGCACTTCACAACGGTCTTGGAGCCATCCGACCAGTAAACGATCGTGGCCGGAGGAGCAAAGATAACGTCCTTGATAGCAGCGGTGTTCGCAGCAGAAGTGTTCTTCTTACCCGCATTGAACCCTCCATAACGAATACTCAAATTACCACCCCGATCAGCGATCAGATCACCCGGGAGAAATGTGAGTTCATGACCAGTATGAAGAATCACTCTCGTCAGGCCGTCGTGCATATTCTTCTCGACGGTTTCGATATAGCCAATCAGTTGTCCTTGGGAATCACACAGCTTGTTCGCCATAAAATATCACCTCACGTCAAAATTTCTTGCTGCTTCTTCCTGCGTATCGCTCCATGGAAGATCCGGTGCTGTCCAGGGAGCAACGCCATCGTCACCAACGAACCAGTTGAAGTCGCCGTACTTGGAGATTTCCTCAACTGCCTCATCGACTTCCCGGTTGAAATATCTTTTGTCGATATCCTCCTGCATCTGGAGCTGATAGACCGCCTCGCTTTCCAGCCAGCGGTAATCCTTTGCTCCGGTCACAGAAGTATATTTCCGTTCGCCGGTATCCGTCAGGCCCGCTTCCCGCAGCAGCAGAGCGCCGCCCTTTCCAGGCATGATCGGGCAGAACTGTCCCACGCGTCCCACAAAAATATAATTGTGTTCGCCTTCAGGCAGATCTTCGTTCTTGTCGAGATAGATAGCGCCCTTGGAAACGGTCTTTGTCTCGCAGAGGTCAGTGAACTCGATCTTCTCCTTGGAGAACAGAGTCTTGAACACATACGGCACTTGGAACTGTGTGCCCGTAGCCGTCCATTCGCCGCCTTCGTCCTTGCAGTCGCTCGGGATATAACCGTAAAGCGCCTCGCACTGGTCGGCAGTCATATACTTTGCAATATAAACGGCATTGTTCACCAGACACATCCGCTCGTAGGTTGCCTCATGCTCGAACGTGTAGCCGTACTTCTTCGCAAAATCCATGCAGTACGCAATGATCTCCGGGGTCGCATCGGGGATCTTGATCGAATCCGTTTTTATGTGCGCCACCTTAAAGCCACGCTGCTGCACTTCATCCTGCAAAGTGCGCATAAATAAAGCACCACGCAAGGCTACAATGTTGTTGACGTTCTTGGGGTTGCGGAACGGGTTGTCGAAGCTTGCACTGGTCAACCCGTAAACCGAATTGATGGCGATTTTCAACGCCTGCGCCAGAGCCTTTGCCTGCTGCGGATCATCGAGGTACTTTGCCAGTTTGCCGCCAAAGAGCCCCTTTGCCTTCTCGTACTCGCCGTGTTTGACGTAGATTCGTACATCCATCAGGTCGTTGAAATGCTTGGTGTATTCACCAAAGTAGTTCATGGCAACAGCCGAATGCGGATGCAGCGACGCAACGTCCAACAAAGCTACATTCGTGTACATTCCTGGCTCAGCGTAGACATAACCGCCCATGCCCAGGTCTGTGCCCCGGAACATGTTGTGGTACTTGCCGTCTTCACCTTTGGCCCACTCGTAACCGGGGAAGGCATTGATGATGTTGCAGTCCGTCAAAATATCAGGCTCGACTTCCACGATTGCATCGGATTTCCCCGTGGCAAGGTCAGTGTAGACCAGCCGGGGGTGTTTTTCCTTGCCGAAAATAATGCGTGTTGTCAGCGAGTTTGTCGTGTCGTTCACCGTCATGCCGGCAAGGTCTGCCAGGATCTCACGTGCCACAAAGTCTGCCTGACGCTTTTTCGAGTAGAATAGGGTCTCGGTCGCGATCACATCGTTGTCGCAATACTCGGCTACCTTGTCCCACAGGCTCTTCGGCACCGGCTGATCCCACGGAAGTCCCAGCTCCTGATGCTTGATACCCAATTCGATTTCAAACTTCTTTAGGCTCTGTTTTTTCGATGAGAAGTCGTAAATATCAGTGTAGGACAGGTTGTACGCCTCACCAAAGAAGCCCGTGTGCTCGTTGATGATCCGGTTGGACAACGCATAGATCTGCTCCACCGACATCCCGATCATGCGGGCCCAAAGGATATGGTTGTCGTACTTGCGGTTGTTGAAGCCGACCAGCCGATACTTTGTCAGGCTCTCGATCTCGTCCGGTGCAGGATTCACCATGCGGTGTACAGGCCCCTGCTTGGCAAACTTCCAGTTCACGAGCAGCAGATTCGGGAACACCTCCACGTCGAAAAATATCAATGGCGTTTCCTCCCCCGCAGGGGCCTCCCGCTGAATATCATCCTTCGATTTGAAGTGCATCTTCGCCACGATCTTCAGACAGGTCTCCGCCTGATTGGTGCTGCTGGCAGCGAACCCCAAGATGGCATTCCGCATGTCATCCACATTATAAGGGACGTTGCCTTCATATGCCTCGTCCATAACATGGGCAATAAAGTCCACACTTGGCTTCGTATACAGGCTGATCTCCTTTGCCAGCGCTTTCTTGATGAGAATGCGCAGATGCTTCTCATTCTGGATCTGCTTTACATCGACCATTGCTTTTTCTCCCTTCAACGGCAAGCCACTGCTGATGTTTGCGATGGAAATATCATTGCACTTCGACAATTTTCTTCGCAGAGAAGATTTTCCCGTGAACACCTTGATTTCGATGTTTTCATCGTAGATCCTGCTTAGCTTAGCCGGATCACCGGTGTAAATATAATGCAGATGGATGCCCGCACCAGATTTACTAAGCTCGGCATAGGTCTTTGGCCATTTGGAAGCAGCTTCAAGGTTGCGCTCAAAGCTCTTACTCCCATCCGGGCCGGGAATATCAAAGTCAATGACAATGTGGTTCTCCGGGACCTTTACATAATGCAGCTTTTTTGTATCGATCTCGGTCAATCTGGTTTTGACATTCTCCCACTTCTGCATGGGAGTGCCATTTTCGTTCGCATATTGCGCCAGACAGTCCTTGCAAATATCATTAAAGAGAGAATGCTGCTCCTTCAATTCGATCCAGGAGGAGGCAGGGGGGTCATTTCCCGCATCAACCCTGGGGGAAGGGTCCTCCAGAAATTCTTTGAATTTTTCGTACTTGAAGCCGCTGTAGTAGCTGCGCACCCGTTCGCCGTTCATATCCTCGGCACGTTCTTTGTAATCCGAGAAATAGTTCATCAATTCTTCACGGAACGCTCGCCTGGAGTAAGGATATGAAACCTTTGCCTCCTGATTGTAGGTGTCGTACATTGCCCAGGCACGTTTCAGCGATACGCCATCTTCTTTTTTGAAGATGTAGTAGGAGTCCAGCATGAAGTTATAGAAGTCGTTGGATGCACCAAGCATTCGTGTCGGAACATAATCGTCGTAACGATGCTTGTTTTTCTCGTAAACGTCTTTGCAATACCACGCAATAGCACCCAATTCAAAGTCAACCTTGCCTACGAGGTCGCGGTATTTCTTTGCCGGTATTTTTTCGCCGCTCGGCTCCACATCGATCAGTCGCCGGATCAGACCCGATTTTGCATCCGTGATCTTTACGGGCTTGTTTGTACCGAGAAACATGAAGCACTTGAACTGGCTTGCGTAGGCACTGCGGAACTTCTCGTTCACCATCATGGTTTCATGGGAAACCAGCGAGTTTAATCGGGTATTGTCCTCGATACGCGATAAATCGCCGTCATGCTGAATTGCGATCAGCGGGTTCGATTTGAACGCTTCCAGTGCAAACGCATTGGATGATGAACCAAGTGCCTTCGAGTCAAACACTGCCCAGTATCCATCAAACATTTTCTGGATGATGTTCAGAATGGTCGATTTGCCGCTTCCGGGCGGACCATACAGAACAAGGAACTTCTGGATCTTTTTGGAATCCCCGTTTACAATGGAACCAATGGCCCATTCGATCTTTTCACGTTCCTCCGGCGTATACAGCGTGGTCATCAGCTCGTCGTAGGCGGCAATGCTCCCCTGTTCCAGCGGGTACGGCAGTCGTTTGGATGCATAACTGTCTTTTTTGACAGAGGTGTTTGCAAATATCAATGTCTCATCGAGGGTATGATAGTTGTCCCGCATCTGGCGCTGACAATATTTGTGCCAAATATCAATCATGCCAGACTGTGCATCCCACATATGTAAGACTCGAACATTATCGCCCAGAAACTGCTTATGCTCGTTTGCATAAATATCAAGTTCACGGTCAATGAGCTGCAACGCATCCTGCTCTTCGGTACTCCATAAGCCGCGTTCTTCCAGCCAGATCGCATAGAAATCAGAACCCCGGATCATCAGGTCTTTCGACTTGGTGATGATAAAGTTCGGGTACACTTCGATCACCCCGTGTTTTCCGGTTCGCGTGGCGATCCTCAGGAAATCAATCATCGGCAACTGACTTCCTCCTTTCTATGCATTTTATTCCGGATTTTTGGTAATGGTTGCCTTCCCATCGCAGCAGATATCTTTTTCGGCTTCCGTCGCAATTGTGCTGGTCTCCGTCCAGAACTGTTTGGCGTTCTTGCGGTTCACATCGTCCAACACCTGCTGCGTATGAGCAAGTTCCGCGTGGAGCTGCCGGGCGTCTTCCTCAGCCTCTTTGCGCTTCTTATCGTTCTCGCTCAGCATCCTGCAGGCCGTAACGGTGAGCCATGTCAGCCCTGCGATCATCAGACTCTGGCGCAGGCACCGACGGTTCAGACGCCGGTTCTGCTTCTGCAGAGTTTCGATGGTACGGTCGGCAATGGTCAGCGAAGTTTTGGTGTTGACCAATTCATACATAATATTCGTCATATCCATGTTGATTTTCCTTTCAAAATTCGTTTTCCTGCAGGTAGTGCATCAGCTGATACCAAATATCAAGCCGACGCATATCTTCGGTCGGACGGTTCACTGTAAAGAGACCGCCGGCACCATTGTATTCATAGTCTCTGCGCTCAAACCTGTCCAGAATATAATCTGCCCGGTCTTCGTGAAACCGGCTGTCGTCCATGGCGGCAAGTCCGAGACTGACAACCATGTTCCAGAACCACTGCCCGACACGGTTTCCTGCACTGGAATCCTCCATAATATGTTCTTCGATGCGCACCGCAAGGGCCACCATCATTTCCAGCATACTGCATGGAACACCGTGGAACTCCGCATCGATCTTGTCATACGGAATATCGCATTCGCTGGCAAAACGGTAACGCAGATTCACACCATCTTCTGCTCTACACTGGTCCATTTCACAGGCCGGAATATAAGCGCGATTATGTAAGTACATGAGGAGCCGATGGAACGAGAGATTTCTCGGCTCCCATTCGCCGCACACGATTTTGTGGAGCCAGTCATAATACTGTTCTCCAAGATCCGAAAATATCATTCTTCCTCCTCTTCCTGATAGAGGTCGCCCCAGTTCTGACGAACCTGAATGATCTCATAGTCCTTATGATAGTTGTTGTTTCGCACATGAATCGTGCTGGGCATGAACTCGCCAAAGTGGTTCAGCGCCTCTGTTCCGATGATGTTCGGAATATCATCGTCGTTCACAGGCATCGTCTCCTCGTCGAATACCAGCTTGCCATCGGCATAATAGGTCAGCCCGCGGGTCTCATAGTCGTCGATGTCACCAAACTCGTCCGGCTGAATGATCTCAATGGGGTCGTGGGTCACAATATCTTCCGGGTCGGATTCGGTGCGGTACTTTCCCGTAAGCTGCTCCATGCTCTTCTGCTGGGCCTTTTCTTCGATCATGGTATCCAGATCAGCTTCCTTCTTGCGGTAGTGGTCGCGCACATCATCAATTTGTGCATCGGCGTACTCCTGGTACTTCGTACGGAAGACCGTGTGCATAACGTACGCACCTGCGGCAAAACCTGCGCCAAACAGCAAAACATCACGAATTGTCCGATTCATTGTCTTCTCCTTTAATCGTCATCATGGTAAACGCCAGACCGCCAAAGAAAAGGGAGACACTCATCAGAATGCCTCCCACCATGTGGCGCTTGCGCTTGGTATCGGTCAGATAGTCCAGAAACAGGAATGCGTTTTCCAAACTGTCCATCGTACACCTCACTCCGAAAGAACTGCCAGACCAGAGACAAAGCACACTCCGGCCATGGCAGCAAACAGATAAGAAAGCGTCTTAATGTATCTGGTCATAGCAAGTCCCTCCAAAATATCAGTCTCAGATTTTGTCGATGATCACACCGTCACAGTTGAACCGCAGCAGGACAGAGCGCTCGAACCCGTCGATGAAATTGTTCAGCGCATCGTTGTTCTCAACATAGTTGGTTACACCAAAGTCCACACGATTTTCCTTCGTAGGATCATCCGGGCTCAAGATCCAGCCGACGACCTGGCCTTCGGGGGTGTGATGCATACCGTTGCCATAGGGGTCCAAAATATCAATGACATCGTTAAGGAACAGATGGCCTTGGCGGTGGAGTTTCCGGTTTGCAGCAGCCTGCGCCTGGATCAGATGGGACATGTTCAGCTGTGCATCCTTATCCCAGGAGCTCACAGTCTCGTCGTAGATCAGCGTATAGGGGCTGGTGTGTGCCATTGCCACATCCGTATACTCTTTGACAGTCTCCTCTACACCCTGCTCATTTTTCCGGGTGGTCTCAACCTCAACGGCCTTGATGTTGTGCTCAAGCTCCTGCTGTACGCGGTCGCCAAAGCGATCGGTCACACGGCCCTTATACTCGTTGAAAGCCTTATCCAGAGCGATGTAGGCGGCAGTCAGGCTGGCGTTACGCTTGGTCATGATGTGGTGCGAGCCGAACATGCAGCCGAGTGCAACCGTACCCATGGTTACTGCAGGTGCATAGATTTTCGCAAGCTTCAGACCGGTCTGCACATAGGCCGTGGTCAGGTCCTTCTTGTAATCGTTCTCGGTGTAGGCAGCGCCTTCCTTCAGGATCATTTCACCGCTATCGACCTTTTCCTTGGTCTCATGGATGGCCTTCACCATCTCGTTATGATCCTCCAGGATATCCTGAGCCTTCACAGTCGCCTTGCAGGCAGAGACGGTCGCTGCTACGCCCACAATAGCAGCACCAAAGATCATGATGGTAGGGCTTGCTTTCTTCAGCTTATAGCCATACTTCGAGGCAGTCCGGGTCACAGTTGCCATGAACTCGTCAGTTTTCACGTTTTTCAGAAACTTCATAAAATATCAGTCCTTTCTATCAGCGCAGCGGTACAGTGTGCGGCAGAATCAGTCGGAATCCGCCGGGGATACCTTTGATGAATGCATCATCGAGGTTGTACCAGCCATAATTGTAGTCGGTCGAATCGTTTGTCACGCCCATCAGATCCCACAGATCGCCCACCGAAACCTGCCGGTAGCGGTACAGTGCGTCCCTGAGACCCGCCAGAGTGTCCTCAGCGTCACCCCGACTCTCGAAATCCAGATTTTGCAGACTTCTGCGTACAGGCGGCGGGTTCGGGCGATTGTTCTGGCTGCCCTGATAATAGCCATCGTAGCTGTTGCGCTGCCCACGGTTGTTTCCGTAATAATTGTTCGAGCCGCCGCGGCTGCGGTCTTCACCCCAGAGTGCAATGCTGAACGCAGAGTTCAGAATACTCCATGCACCGTTCTTGAGCATCGGCAGCAGGTAATCGGTCAGGATACGGTCTTTCACCGTTTTCAGGTCTTCGGCCAGAAACTGTGATGCGATCTTCTGCATATCGCTCTGCTCTTTCACCGCCACCTTACCCTTGACGACCTTCTCAAGCTTCTTTTTCGGCTCGGTCGGCGTCTGGCCAATGCTGGACTTCGGCATATCTACTTGTGCCATGTCTTTCCCCTTTCAAAAGCAAAAAAAGTAAGAGCTGCAGATTTCTCCACAGCTCTCGCCTTACCAAACATTACTCTTCCTCGTCAGAAGGTTCCTCAACAACTTCCTTATCAGCGTCCTCCGTCTTTTCGGGAACGGTCTCCTCGGTGATCGTCCAAGGTGCACGCAGATGGATCTTCTTCTTGGTCTTCGGCTTATCATCCGCCGGCTTGTTCTTTTTGCTCTTCAGATGCTTGATACCGCCCATAATGGCAGCACCAGCAATCACAGCCGCACCAAGCACAAGCTTCGGATCGATGCCCGAAGTCTCCTCATTTTCGATCATCTGAACGTTCTCCTCCGGAACAACCTCCACAGAGTTCTCATTCTCCATGACAGTAGTCTCGTTCATGTTATTCATTTCGTCCATTTTTGTTACCTCTTTCTTAAATATAAAGTTTTGTAATGTTGGAGTTTTACCTCCATAAAGCAAGGTGAATTTTTCGCGTCTGTTCCGGGCATTGAAAAAAAAAAATCAATAGCCCAGCCACTTGGGCGGTGTACGGTAATCCAGTACAAGACACGGCATTCCGTCTTCATCAAGTTTGGAAGCATAGAACGTTTCCACTTCCATGGTCGTGTCGGTATCCCACCCAAGCAGATCGCCGTTTCGGTTATGTTCCATGCCCAGATAATCAAACAGGTCGTTTTCGGTCACACGAAAATCGCTGAGCAGTTGCTTGTTGACCCCGTTGATAGCCCGTTCAATGGCATTTCGTGTGGTCCAAAAGTAGTTCCCGCTCAGGCTTTCCCAGCATTTCACCCGCTGGTCATAGGAAATATCATCCGTTTTGACCCCTTTTGCATTCGGGATCACTGCCGGCTCCGGACTCTTTGCCATCTTATCCAGAGCAACAGCCTCACGAATCTCCTGTTCCTTCTCTGTGCCAATGGTCTCAACAACTTTATTCTGGTAGGTGCGCAGAGCCGTTTCCGAGAGCGTGCATGCTGCAGCCAGCGCGGCATTCTGCTGGCTCTTCACCTTCAGCGCGCCGATCGTGCACGCGGTCGAAAGGCCCATGCTCACGACCGTCGGAATGTATACCGGGCCAGCCGTTTTGACAATGGTCTTTGCATCCAGCTTTTCGACACCGAGTTCTGCCTTCTTTTCCTCCAGCAGGATCATCGCTTTCGGAGTTGCCTCGATGGCGAAACCTACAGCCATGACGCCTGCACCGATGGCAAAGCCCGCCAGGATCTTGGATGCATTGCGATTCAGCATCTGCCGACTCGCTTTTGCAAATGATTTCAGGTTCATTTTTCATACCTCCGTAAAATATAAAAAAGAAAGAGCCTACGATTTCTCGTAAGCCCTCGCTTTCGTCAGATGTGTCCAGTTCGTTTCAAATTCTCGAAGCGAATCGTTTCCTCACGGTCACATTCACGCTCCATCCGGAAACAGTCTTCAATGTATTCGTATAGCCGAACCGGCTGCAAGAACAGATATAGTGCGATCGCGACCAGCGTCCGCAGGATGTTCAGTGCAGTGTACTTCAGCTGCTTCACCATTGCCTGATCCAGAGTTGCATAATAATCATGGTTGTACATAAATATCAATCTCCTTTGTTTGTCAGTTTGGATTTCTCTTCCATAAAGGAGCCTGTATTTTTCGCGTTTACTGGTTCTTTTCTGCTAACTGCCGCCGAACTTCTTCCTGAACCATATCCCGCAGGTCTTCCTCGGTCTTTTTATCCTCGATCAGGTCATGACCAAAGCCCATGATTGCGCTTGCTGCCAGCATTGCCATAGATGCAACTTTCCACCAGTTAATGTTCTTCATAAATGTCAAACTCCTTTATAATCCAAATGCCGTTTCATAACATCATAATCCAGAAATTCTTTAATGGGTTCCTGAAATGCTTCTACATAGTAGACTTCCAGTCCATCATCGGTCGTCTGCTTATAATAGTTGAAGTCAATCCAGCAATACTCCCACTCATTGGCGAGGTATTCTGCGCACCACCCCAGTGTATCCCCTTCTGGCGTGAAGTCCAACCCCGGCAGATAGGAAGTGAAATCGTTCATTGACAATTCGCCGTTTAATGCAAAATACCGATTTGCATTGTAAAAAGCGTCCGTCAATTCGATCTCGGTGGCATGGAAATATCTTTTTGAGATAGGCTCGTAGCAGAGCAGCTTCTCCTCTTCCATCTTTTCACGGACTTCCGGAAGCTTTTCTTCTTTGATTTGATCGTGAATCTCGGCTTCTTTTTCGATACCAAAATTCTCAATCACTTTCTGCCGATACTCCTGATACGCCTTTCCAAGTGCCATGTAGCCAGCGGTCAGGCTCGCAATCTGCTTCTTGTTCAGTGCATTGGAGCCGAGGATGCACGCGATAGTCCCCGCACCAAGTGCCGCGGCAGGCAGATAAAACTTCCAGCAGTCCTGTACTTTTTCTTTCATGGTATAAGAAGGCTCTGCAGAGTTCATCGCCATGAGCTTCTCTGCCTTGATACTCGCCTTACCCGTTTCGATGGCAGTCAATACCACACCCGCGGAAGCGCCAATTGCCAAGATTGTCCCGCCATGTTTGCGCAGAAACTTTGCGCATGTTTTCGTCAGTTTCATTGCCAAACCTCCATTTTGAAAAATAAAAGAGCCTACGATTTCTCGTAAGCTCCGCTTTCGATTAGCGCTTCAGATACCTTTCGGCCTGATCTGTTTTCAGGAATTCATACAGCTTCAGCTCCCAGTTTGCTCGGCCTGCTTTCATCGCATTGTCGAGTGCATCTGCCGCTGAATCATCATTGCGCATCATAAGCTTTCTCCACATGATTGCAATGGTTTCAACGCAGAATAACTCGGTAATGCCAAGAAACGCCACTGCGCCCAAAGCAACCTTCACCAGTTTCTTCATAGTTCATACCTCCAAAATATAAATCTGAGACTAATCATCTCATAAAGCACACTGAAAATTTCGCGTCACAGCACTCCAGCTTTTTTCAGAATATCATTCAGCTGAGCCTTCGTTATATCCGCATCCAACTCCAGATGTACCCGCAGCTTCTGCTCCTTGTCCACCCAGTTCACCTGAGCTTCTTTCAGCTCCACTTCTACACCGGGTGTCTGCTTCTTCAAGGCCTTGTTGATGATCTGTGAAATGATACGGCGCATAAAACTTGACCGGATCAGCATAATGTCCTCCATAGCGTTCGACCTCCAAAATATCATTTTCAAAAAGATAAGAGGGCGTGATCTTTCAGATTTGATTATCCATATCTCTGAATGAATTGTATTTATCAAGCCTCTCTGCCTTGTCCTTATAAGTGATCCACTTCTCGTAAGCAGCAATTGTCCCGATGACTGCTGCATACAGTCCCAGAACAATACCGCTCCACTTAAAGCTGTCGCCCCAAGTAATAGGTTTCTTCATAAAGTTTTTGATAGCTTTCATCATAGTAATTTCTCCTTTCGATAAAGCCCTCTTACCTCCATAAAGCAAGCTGATTTTTTCGCGCCATGCCAAAAAGAAAGAGCCGCAGATCTCTCCACGGCTCAATTCCGGAACAAAGACAAGTTCAGTTCGTACCTTGTTTTGTCATTTCTTGCTAAGAATCGATCGCACAATCAATGCAAACAACAGCACTACAAGACCCACTCCAAGTCCGAATGCCAATGTCACAATCATGTTGCCAATCGTAATTGAATAGTTCCAAAATTTGTTTTCTCGCATAGTATTCTCCTTTGTTCATGGTCTTTGCTCCATAAAGCAAGCTGATTTTTTCGCGTTTGGACAAAATAAAAAGAGCCTACGATTTCTCGTAAGCTCTCTGGTTCAAATATCATTTTGGCATCGCCGCTTCAAATTCTTCCACGGTCATTTCCACACGCGGCGCAGCGTCTTCCACTTTCAGCAAACCATCACGAACCAGCCCGGTCAAAATATCAATCTCGACCTTATGTTTGGCAATTTTCTCCTGTGCTTTCTTCTGTTCGCGCTCGACACGATCACGCTCCACCGGGCATTTTTTCATGCATTCGGGATAGCTCGGTTCGCCGCAGGAATTGCACATCAGGCAGTGTCGTCCCAAATCTGGAATATCTTCTTCAAACTCTTTGATATAGGTCGTCCACTTGCCGTTTTTCTTCACGGGAACAATCATGTGCGATGTCACTCTCACGCTCTTCGCCTCCCTTTGTTTCATTATAGCATGGCGCGGACAAAAGCAAAAGACCATGTTTCAGATCTTTTGCCCTCCAGAGTAAGATTTAGGAAATCAACGTCTGGTAGCGGTCATTCAACTTCGCCATCTTGTCTTCGTCAGCCATAACCTTGACGTGGAACTCCATTCGGTTCTTAGCGTTTATCACACTTTCAACAACCAAACCTTTGTATCCTTCGTCGTACAGCATTCTCAGGCAAATACCGAGCTGTCTGTCGCTCTTTGCCAGAAGGTATTCCATAACTCTCACCTCCTTCATAATAGAGCAAGTTTTTCTCGCGTCTACGATTTCTAGGACTTGCACTTTTTCCCTTCTCTCCGTATCGCTTTTCCGTAATATTCGATTTCAGAAACCGGAATGCTGTCATTCCTAAGAAAAATTCGCCACCCTCTTTGAATAAGCGTGCATGAAAGCTTCTCGTTATCGATGTATTTTTTGAACGCATCAACGATATTGTCAAAGTTTCGCATTTCTTCCGAATCAAAGATTAGCTCTTGCACATACCAGCCGTACAAAAAGAAGTCCTTGATAATATCTTCAACCATTTGCATGTCAACGGTTCGATCCGGGCGTTTTGGCGCTTTAAGAGCAGTGTTAACTTCTTTTGACAAAATCACTCTGAGTTTCATCGTCCAACCTCCATTTTAAAAAGAAAGAGCCGCAGATTTTTCCACGGCTCCTGCATTTGAGTTACTCTTTGTCAGTCCATTTGGCTTTTGTTTCATCGTAAGCCTTGTAAATAGCAGCCCGGCCTTCTGTATCATCATCATTGGTCAGAAGCCATATAGTTCCGCGCATGTGAGTGGCATAGCTCACTGCAGAAAGAATCAATCCCACTGCAGTAAAAGCCACACCAGCTGCGCCAGCACGGTTAATACGGATAATCCTTGACATGTTCGACATACCAAGGGCCGTGCAATTTACTTCATTTTTACGTTTCATAGTTCATACCTCCAAAATATAAATGTTAAGACGTAACTCGTCTCATAAAGCACCCTGTAAAATTCGCGTCCTAAATCGTGCTTCTGTCAAACACGGTCTCCCAGCGCTCTTTTTTCAGGGGCTTCATCCGCAGCGCCCACATGATCTGTCGCACGGTCACGGTAGGATATTCTCCGTTTTGATTTTTTCGTTTGGCGTGGCTGTCAAAGTATTCCTTGAACCCATCATGCAGGTAGATCTTATCGGTCAGCCATGGGTCTATGGCGCTCCAGTAGGTCGCTTTGCTTTTCTCGTTGTAGCGCTGCTGGATCACGCACAGGCCCTTGCTGCGCTCTTTATACAAGGTGCATACCCGGTACACAGGATGGTTGCAGCGGTAGACGCTCCCATAGTAGTTCGTCCACTCCTGCGGCCGGGCGTTATCGTGGTATCGCATAAAAAATAAAGAGAGTCCGCAGCTTTCGCCACGAACCCTCCTCGGTTCCTCCTTTTAATCTTTTTCCGTAAAGCCTCTCTTCAGCTCATGTACTCCCTCGCCGATTGCTCTCGACAGCTGGGTCACGCCGCCCGCCTCGCAGATCGACCAGTACACAGTCATGCCAATCGTGCCTGCAAACGTCAGTGCCTTCATGCCGATTTTTGCCCAGTCAAGTTTGCGCGCCTTCTCCGCTTTATCCTGATCGAGTTCCAGTTCGTGCACTTTCCGCACGGCCTCGTCCTCTTTCAGCTGTTTTTCGTTTTCCTGCGCTTCATCCTTGAGCTGCATATCGTACAGCTTCAATGCCATGTTTGCAGCCGTATTGTACTCTTCCGTACCCGGCTTCAGATCCTTAAGACTTTCCAGCGATTTCTTCGCCGCGTCTTTCAGCAATTCTTTGTTTTCGTAGTTTTCCATTTTGAAAAATCTCCTTTACAAAATATCATTCTGGAGTCTCCTCCATAGAACACCACGTTATTTTCGCGTCCGGATCATTTTGATGTTCAGCATCACCCGCTCTTTCCCTGCCAGAGTTTCCGGACTTTTTGCAAGGTCCAGGAACATGTAATGGTCTGCATCCTCGTCACCGGGTGCGATCACAAGATCACCGACACACCTCTGGCCTTCGCTCAGGTTGAAACCGATGGCAATACCCAGCACCAACCCCAGTGCAGCAATGCAGATGAAAACGATCAGAAACAGTTTTGCGTCCATTTTGTAATTCTCCTTTTTAATAATATAGTAGAGGAACCCGTCCCCTGCGTGCGGAAAAAAAGAGCCTACGATTTCTCGTAAGCTCCATTTCGCCTCAGATGTCATTGCGAATCAGGAAAAGTTCATTGCGGTTGCAAGTAACACGCACGATTTCTCCTGCCCGCACCAGCGCGATCGCGTTCCGGTAAGCACAGCGTGCCGTCTCAGCATTCTTATACTCGCGTGTATCGACATACATCACTTTCGAGCTGCTTTCGATGAACACGCGGATCTTATCCATAGCGTTCACGTACCCGCGGTCATAATTCGTCTTTACTCGTTTTGCCATAATAGCATTTCTCCTTTCGTTCTTCGGAAGACATCCTTCCATAAAGGACAATGCGTTTTTCGCGCCAACATTCTATTCTAGAATAGAAAAAAGAAAGAGAATGGGATTCGGACCCACGACCTCTGCAATCAAGCAGCGCTCTGCCAACTGAGCTATCTCCTTCCATAAGGGAGGCTGTATTTTTCGCGCCTGCACCGAAACGTCAAAGAAAAGAGCGCATGTTTCCATACGCCCGTTTTCCGGTCAGAATATCCATTAGCGGATACCACACCGAACCTCGTTCAGCATGAGGAGTTCTTCCCCTTCGTTCCAGCCCGCATACGGATCGCTCAGCGACTCATTCATAGCGGTCAGAACACAGTTCATCATTTCCTCAAAACCTTTAATAACATTCTTCAGCATAGTAAAATACCTCCTAAATTTGTTCATTTCTTTCCATAAAGGAGGCTGTATTTTTCGCGTCTGCGAAAAAAAAACAAGAGCCTATGGTTTTCCCATAAGCTCCATTTTGATTTTCAGTGTTTCTTCTTTGTTCTCTGTTTCACCTCTTCCGTCTTTGCCCCTACCAAGCCAATACACTTGACCAGCAGCACAACGATCAAAATTGCAACGATCAGACTAAACATTGTTCATACCACCTTTCTCATAAAGGCGGCTGATTTTTTCGCGTCAAAAAAGTAAGAGCCGCAGATTTCTCCACGGCTCTGTACCTTTAACCCAATACCTTCATGGCAGCGAGAATATCATATTCGTTCTCTCCGGCACGCTTCCTACGATCAAATTCTGCCCACTCGGATGTTTTGAGTTTTCGACGCAATTTGATATAGTGCCCCGTCCTGTGACTATACACATACAAGTCCTTCAGATCCTGCTCTTTGGCCTGTGCCGTATGCTTCGACAGCATTTTTGCTCCTGCTGCAATTCCGCTTACGACCACAGGACCATAAGTAAGAATCTCGTTCTTGTGCGCATAGCACCAGTTCGTAGCCTTATCTTTCTTGTCCTGAACCCACTCCCGAATCTGAGCCTTTTTTCTTGCTCGTTCCAGTTCGCCCATCGTATAAACCTTTGCCATAAAATATCTCTCCTTTATAGTTTCAGTAATTGGATTTTTCCATAATAGCGGACGAATTTTTCGCGGACAAAAAAATAAAAGAAGATGTCATCAAAGGTCGGCCCATCTAAAACCGATCCTTGGCAGGAATGGAATCGTCCATTCGCCTTCGTGTCTTACCACTGGTATCTACCAGCATATATCCATCTTCTTCCATAATAGAAGCTGATTTTTTCGCGTCACTGCCGTTCCTTGCTCAGGAGCCAGAAGAAATATCTGTAATATTCGTAGTACATTTCCCGGCAGCAGGGGCACCCTTGCCGCCTGCAGCTTCTCAAAGCCTATTCCTTCCGTCACGCCTTTCAATATAAAAGGAGCCAACGTCGGGTCCAGCTTTTCAATGCAGCGGTCAACAATTGCGATCTGACCGGAATAATATAATCTCGCGATGGCCTGCCGCTCTGTCGGGCTTTCCGGTGGCCTGCCCTTGATGATGCCCGGAATACCACGCGGTTCGGTGTTCCAACCGTCCAGTAAAACCAGTGCCTTTTTCCAGTCCGGGTATTGCAGGCAGAAGTGCTTCAGTTCGTAGTAACGATGTTTCGGGATGTGGCAGGGGTTTTTGGCAGACAGCTGCGCGCGTTCTCTTTTCATTCTTCACCCCTCCATTCGTAGCCTGTCTGCTCGAAAAGAAGCTTCGGCGAAATATAATAATTGATTCTCCCGTATTTTGAGCTCATTTCCTTGAGATCGGTCACGCGCCTGCCGTTTCTTGTGGCCTCCCCAATCGGCAGCCATCCGGCAATGATACCAGCTCTCACCCATGCCGGATCACGTCCGTAGACCTTTGCTGCCACCCTCACCGGAACAGCACCCAATTTTAACCTAGCTTTGTCCATACTATCGTACTCCTTTTATGTTACTCTAAGCGCATCCAGATACGTCTTAGGCATGAAAAGATAATAATGGCAAAACCGGTCGACTGCGTGCCGTATTTTATTTAGTTTGCGGCGCAGCATTGACAAGTCTGTGGGAATCGTTTAACCTAGAATGACTCACAATAGAAAAAGCCCGGTCATCCGAGCTTTTTCATTTGGAATTATTCGATTCTGTAAAAATTAAAGGAGGTTCTTATGCTAAAACCCTGTCCAGAATGCGAAATGCAAGTCAGTGACAAAGCGCCCATATGCCCTCATTGCGGCTTTCCGCTGCATTCCGGCCTCGTCAGTACAGTTCGCAAGTCCCGTAGGCGTCACGCCAGACTTCCCAACGGTTTCGGTCAAATCACCGAGCTGCGCGGACGCAATCTTCGTAAGCCTTTTCGTGTAATGGTCACCGTAGGAGTCAATCCTGATGGAAAACCCATCGTCAAGCTCCTGCAGCCTGTCGCCTATTTCAAAACCTATAACGATGCTTATAAAGCCCTCATGGAATATAACAAGTGTCCCTACGACCTGACGCAGATCCTAACCATGCAGGAGCTTTACGAGCGCTGGATCGACGAATACACCAAAAAAGTATGCAGTGGAAATATCACCTCGACCAATAGCGCATGGAAGTACGCAAACGACTTGTACGATATGCCGGTGCGCACTGTTAGAATCCCTCATATCAAGAATGCCTTGCTGAACGGCACCTTTGTCGACCGACGCGGAATAACACACCACACGACCTATCACATTCAGTTGACCTTGAAAAAGATCTTCAATCAGATGTTTGATTACGCCGTCGAGTACGAAATGACCGATAAGAACTATGCGCGAATGTTCAACCTCCCCGAACCGTCTGCCGAAGAAAAGGCAACTGAAAAATATCCGCACTTCAGTTTCTCGAATCGGGAGTTGGAGATCTTGTGGGGCGCTGCCGGAACAAATATTTACATAGACATCATTTTGATCCAATGCTACTCCGGTTGGCGTGCCTCAGAGCTCATAAAGCTGGAGCTCTCCAATGTAAGCCTCGAGGAGCAAACCTTCCGAGGTGGTTCAAAAACTAACGCCGGAAAAGACCGAATCGTTCCCATCCACCACCTCATCTACCCGCTTGTCGAGAAGCACTATCGCGAAGCCGAAAGGCTCAAATCTCCACGGCTGTTCAGTATTCAAACCTTCGTAGAAGGCGACTTCAGTTTTATTTACTACGAATTATATGCCCGTCAGTTCAAGGTCGTCATCAACCGTCTTGCACTCGACTCGCGGCATCATACGCACGACTGCCGCAAAACATTCGTCACCATGGCCAAGCGCGCCAACGTCGATGAGTACGCCATAAAGCGCATTATCGGCCACCAAATTGCAGACCTTACAGAACGTGTATATACAGACCGCAGCATCGAATGGCTCCGCTCCGAGATCGAAAAGATTCATTAAAGTTTGTGTGTCCGCCTTATCGTTCACCTTATGTATTTTTTCTATATTTTACGTAATTTTTATATTGCATTTCATTGTATGAGCAGTGTATGAATGGAACGCATTCCATACACTTTTTCCACATTTTTTTCAAATCTGAAAATATGCAGCTGCGTTCTTATAAATCCATAAAAATCCTCATCCCCTAGGTTAAGAATTTATGACAGATGAAAAAATCAGCCGTACAGCGAAAAAGAGACAGCTTTCTTCTTGGACAAAAAAGCTGTCTCTTCTTCTGGTTTTTCATGTTCGGTCTGCACTCTGTGCCGTCCTCTGCGCTGCAAAGCGCTCAAAAGCAGGCTTTGGCAGAAGGATGCGCCCTGCCAGCGGCTGTACCTGTACAGTGATCTGCTCCTTGGGTGCGCATTCACCGTCTGCCGTGGCAACGATCGGCCCGCGGCCATCCGCAGCGCGCAGGCTCACCTGTTTTGCGCGGCGGTAAATGAAATACGGCTCTGCAGCCCTGACGAGCTGACCGTTCTGGAAGTGCTTGCCGCTCTTGTACATTCCCAGCAGCTTTGCAATGGTCACGCGGCTCACCTTGCGGATGATATATACATCCAGCCAGCCGTCGTCGGGCTGTGCTTCCGGCGCTGCATAAAAGCCGCCGCCATAGGTGCGGCCATTGCAGATGGCACACATCAGGCAGTCCACATCCAGCGTTTCACCATCGATGGTGTACTCCACCCTGCGGCCGATGTGTCCGCACAGCTGTTCCACAATGGAAAGCACATAGGCCATCTCGCCGCCGCACAGCGGGATGCGCCGGAACTTCGGGATGCCGTAGGCAACCTGCGCATCCAGACCGGCAGCGCAGATGGTGGCCGAAAGGCCAAGGCTGGTCTGCATCAGATCGATGCTCACCGGCCCACCGGCCAGCTGGGCATCCAGATCCAGAAACTCTTCCTTTGTACCAAAGGTGCGCAGAAAATCGTTGCCGCTGCCAAAGGGCAGACAGCCCACGGCTGCATTTGCATAGCCATAGATCCCGGTGAGCGCTTCGTTGAAGGTGCCGTCGCCGCCGGCAGTGAAGACCCGCAGTTCTTCCCCGCTCTGCCGGGCCTGCTGCGCAGCGGCATTGGCCAGCTCCCGGGCATGACCGGCGTGATTTGTGACCTGAATGGTATATTCTTCCGGCGCAAGCCCTGCACGCGCGGCGGCAGCATTGATCTGCTGCGGCAGCGTACGGGTGCAATCGGCCTTACCGGCAGTTGGATTCAAAAGAAACAATGTGCGCATGGACTTCCTCCTGCAATTCTGTTGCTTCTATGATAACAGAAAACCAAAAGGATGCAAGAGCCAATCTCACAATGTCCCTGCCCCGTACGCACAAAAAAGGAGCGGATGTCTCCGCTCCCCCCTGCAGACAAAAAAATACCGCCCCGGGTCTTGTAACTCAGGGCGGTCCTTTTGAGCTTCAGATGCTTTACAGTGTTGCGGTTTCGTCCTCCCGCAGGACGATAGCACCATCCGCCGAGCAGTCCGCTGTCCAGTGCTGGCCCACGCAGGCCGTGCCGGATGCGATCTGATCCGCAAGTGCCTGCTCCACTGCCCTGTCCACTGCGCGGCGCAGTTCTCTGGCCCCGTAGGCAGAGCGGGCCTTTGCTGCCAGCGCCTGCCCTACCCGCGGTGTGTGATGCAGCTGGTAGCCGCTGCGGGCGGCACGCTGCTCCAGCTGGCACAGCATTTTTTCGGCAATGGCGCACAGGCTGTCGTCGGCCAGCGGACGGAATACGATCATCTCGTCCAGACGGCCTGCCAGCTCTGGCCGGAACCACTTTTTTGCCTCCTCAATGGCCTGCGCAGACTGCTTTTCAAACACGGCTTCGCTGCCCGCCGCAAAGCCCAGCGGCGTGCTCTGACCCGCCAAAAAACGTGCGCCGAGGTTTGAGGTGAGCAGTACGATGGTGTTGCGGAAATCCGCCTTGCGGCCCATGGCATCGGTCAGCTGGCCATCTTCCAGTATCTGCAAAAGGATGTTCTGAATGTCCGGGTGTGCCTTTTCGATCTCGTCAAACAGCACCACACTGTAAGGGCGGCGGCGCACTGCTTCGGTCAGCTGTCCGCCCTCGTCATGGCCCAGATAGCCCGGCGGCGCACCCAGCAGCCGGGCAGCGGTGTGCTGCTCCTGATACTCCGACATATCAAATTTGAGCAGGGCTTTTTCGCTGCCGAACCAGCTGACCGCCAGCGCCCGGGCAAGAGCCGTTTTGCCCACTCCCGTGGGGCCAAGAAACAGCATGGCACCCATAGGCCGGCCCGGCTCGCCAAGACCGGTGCGGCTGCGCCGGATGGCACCTGCCACCGCAGCCACAGCCCGGCTCTGGCCCACGATCTCGGCGTTGAGACGTTCTTCCAGCTTGTCCAGTCGTTCCCGCTCCTGCTCCCCTACCCGCTCCACTGGCACACCGCTGGCCTGCGCCACCACATGGGCGATATCGTCCGGCATCAGCGTGGGCTTTGACTGCTTTGCCTGCTCGGCCCGGATGCGTGCCGCCGCACAGGCTTCGTCCACAAGGTCGATGGCCTTATCCGGCAGAAAGCGCCCCGGCAGATACCGCACCGAAAGCTCCACCGCAGCCTGCAGCGCTTCCGGCGGAAGGCAGACATTGTGGTAGCACTCATAGCGCGGCGCAAGCCCGTTGAGGATATCCAGCGCCTGCGCAGGCGTAGGCTCCTCTACCTGCACCTTGCCGAAACGGCGTTCCAGTGCGGCATCCTTCTGGATGTGGGTGCGGAACTCTTCGGTAGTGGTAGCGCCGATAATTTGTATCTCGCCCCGAGCCAGCACCGGTTTTAAGATGCTGGCAGCATCGATGGCACCCTCCGCTGCACCGGCACCCACGATGGTGTGGAACTCGTCCACGAACAGGATGGAGCTGCCGTCCCGCACCAGCTCTTCCAGCAGGTTCTTGAACCGCTCCTCAAAGTCACCGCGGTATTTGGTGCCCGCCACAAGGCTGGCCATATCCAGTGCCAGCAGACGGCGGCCCTTGAGCGCACGGGGCACACGATCCGTGGCAATGCGCTGGGCCAGTCCTTCGGCAAGGGCGGTCTTGCCCACGCCCGGCTCCCCCACAAGGCAGGGGTTGTTCTTCTGACGGCGGCATAAGATCTCCACCATGCGGTCCAGCTCTGCTTCCCGGCAGAACACCGGGTCCAGTTCCCGTTCCGCAGCACGGCGGGTCAGATCCCGGCAGTACTTATCACTGGCGCGGCTGCCGCGCGGCGCACTGACCGTGGTCCGCATCTGATACGGCAGTACGAACTGCCCGGACAGCTGGCGGCATTCCCGCACGGCATCTGTGAGCTGCACGCCCATGGATGCCAGCAGGATGCCTGCTGTGCAGCCGTCATCCTCCAGCATGGCGCAGAGCAGATGTTCCGGCTCGGCCCGGTTCAGGTGTGCGTTCTGTGCCCCGATGATGGCGTAATCCATGGTGCGCTTGAGGTCCGGCGCAAGAGCGTAGCGATCCAGATGCAAAGCCGGTGCGCGGCGGCTCTCGGCCAGCTGACGGCGCACCTCCGGTTCCCGGATCTGCTTGCCCTCCAGAAACCGTGCTGCCGCCCCGTGATCCTGCTGCAGGATCGCCAGCAGCAGGTGGCCGGTATCGGCTTTTTCGCAGCCAAGGTTCCCGGCAAGCTCCACCGCACTGCGCAGCAGCTGATCCGACTCGTGCGAAAAGCCCTTGTACCCGCCAAAGCCAAGTTTTTCCCAAATACTCATTTGCCCGCTCCTTGCTGATGAAATTCGTTTTCACAAGAAGTATAGCCCCGAAGCACAGAAAAAAAACATCTCTTTCTGTCGGGATGGGAAAACAAAAAGGAGATACCCGCAGGCATCTCCCCTTCGCTGTTTGATTTTTTCAGTCCATTTCGGCCAGAGCCTTTTTCAGGTTCTTGGCGATCTGATCCGGGCAGCTGGTATTGCGGAAACCGCAGAGCGTGCCCTCCATGCGGTCGATCACATCTTCGGCCTTCATGCCCTTGACCAGACGGCAGATGCCCTTCAGGTTGCCGTTGCAGCCGCCAATGACCTCCATGGACGCAATGGTGTGGTCATCGTTCAGCACAAAGTTGGTCTGCTTGGAACAGGTGCCGCTGTTCGGGAAGCTGAATTCCTTGCTCATAGTTCAAAATCCTCTCTTTTTGACAGAAATCCCGACGAAGATCGTCTGCTTCTATTATAGAGCAGCGTGCCGGAATGTCAATGTGACCGGGTCACACATCAATACCGCGGCGCTTGTGGGCCAGCTCCAGAATGCGGGCCACCTGATCGTCTGCCGTGGTACAGGTACCCACCGGGTGCGGCACCTTGTGGTTTGCACCGTGGAAGTCCGTACCGCCGGTATGGATCAGCCCATACTGCTCACACAGAGCAGCACACTCGGCCCTGTCCTCCGGGCTGTTGCGGGGGTGCTCCACCTCAATGCCGTCGATGATGCCCTCTTTGGCCAGCTGACGCACCAGCGGCATGCTCTTGTAAACGGTCGGGTGTGCAAATACCAGCACCGCACCGGCAGCTTTCGCCGTGGCGATCACTTCCTGCACCGAGGGATATTTTACCTGATGCAGCACCACGCCGCGCGGCTCCCAGCCAAAGAGATAACTGTACAGCTTGCCGTACACAGCATCGCACAGCCCCAGCTGGTGCAACGCTTCCATAATGCCGCTTTTGAACAGCACACCGCTGTCCTTTGCGTATTCCAGCGCCTGTTCCGTGCGGAACTGCGGGTACAGCGCTTCGATCTCCTTTGCGCTTTGCAGGCCGCACTCGTTGCGGCGCTGTCGCAGGATGTCGCAATGCTCCTTCAGTTCCCGGCTTTCCGGGTCCGGGAAGTAGCACAGCAGGTGCACGCGATGCTTATGCTCATGGTCATAGCCGGTCAGCTCGGTGGCCGGAAGCAGGCGCACGCCGTCCTGCACAGGGTGCTCATAGCAGTAGTTTACGCTGAGCAGGGTGTCGTGGTCGGAAATGGCCATGGTGTCCAGCCCCGCCCGCGCCGCCATGAGCGGCAGGCGGTGGATGGGCACAGAGCCATCGGAACAGGTGGAATGGTTGTGAAGATCGCCGGGCATGGAAAATGAACCTCCCAAGAAAACCAGAGAAAGGCTTCCCCCAAAGAGGAAGCCTTATATCATATCAGTGCTTATAGAAATTGATCAGGCAGCCGTCGGCCAGGATCTTGCGCTCGTCGGCGGTCAGCGGGGCCATGTACAGGCTGAACTCCTTTGCGGTGTCGCCCAGCACATAGGCCTTGATGTCCTGCAGGTCACCCTTGAGGGCCTCGCGGACATTCGGGATAAAGACATAGTCGCCCAGACCGAACGGCGTTGCGCCCACCAGCTGCAACGGCAGCATACCCCAGTTGATGAGGTTGGAGCGGTAGCGCTTGGTGGCGTACTCGGTAACGATGTTGGCACCGGCACCCAGCACACGCTGGCAGCTGGCCGCCTGCTCACGGGCAGAGCCATCGCCGGGCTTGACGGCAAAGATGGTGGATGCGATCTGCACATCGTTCCAAGTCAGGTTTTCGCAGCCGGGCACCTTGTGCAGCTGGGCCAGCACCTCGGCGCTGCCCTCGCCTGCACGGCGGGCCTTTTCTTCGGCCTGCACGGCCTTGGCACGGCCCACATACTCCGGGTCCTTGCGGCTGAGGGTGAACTC
>ERZ772858.324-NODE-324-length-65798-cov-9.601463_pt1 | contig 65798 bp, 87 predicted proteins | sample MGYA00512136_ERZ772858 | MGnify/ENA primary metagenome ERZ772858 (study PRJEB29015, sample SAMEA2737726) | human gut metagenome | biome: human gut; feature: human-associated habitat; material: faeces | place: China | collected 2012 ...
CTGAGGTCTCGTTATTGTTCGAGACGACCCAAGGAAGCACGAAAGTGATATTCGGTAAGCCCGCGGAGATGTAGTTTCCCACCTCCGCAATATTAGTTGTCCCCTCCAAAAATCTATGATGTGTGTCGGGGAGATTGAAATGATCAGAATCAACATTTCCGAATTTATCCCCAATAACATCGTAGAGGTCGTCAAAATCCGCCTTGGCAACACTCGCTCCGTTCATCAGCAGAAAACCGTCAGGAATTTCTGTGCCAAGGTAAAAAATACATGCGCCGATAGGAACTGCTGCCAGCGCGGCCGCAGCGATCTCTTTGCGAAGAAGTGTTTTAAGGGCCTCGATTGCTTCCGTGACATACGTCTTCACGAAATTGAAAACGCCGCTCGGAGTAACCGCTTTTGTCGAGTTTGTGCCGGCCTTGATTTCTTCGAGGGATGCCAGTTTCACAACGCCGGCTGTTTGAGTTGTGGCCGGAGGGTTGAAGAAGTTGGTATCTCCGTCTACGGTGATTCCGGAGGTACCGCCGCTAATAACAAGGTCAACGGAGAGCAACCCTTGAGAGCCGGCAGCTTTTTGCAAAATCGCACCGGTCGGCTGGGAGCTGACGGCAAACAGTGTCCCGTCCTCCAGGTACACGCCTACCTCATTCACTGTATAAGCGTCAGAACTTGTGTCGCTCATCGTGACGTGGATCGTGTTGTCTCCCACGTCTCCGCCGGACAGTGCTGTAATTTCTTTAAATTTGCTCTGGAGCGCGGTTTGATCTGCTGACGGTGTGTAGTTCCCGGTTCCAAGGCCGAATTTGGTAATTTTTACGGGGAGTGTTCCGTTGTTTTCGGCATTAACAAGCGCGGCGAGGCCTGCCGACGTAATGACTACGTTAGGCATATCAAAACTCCTAAATTTTCAGTGGGTGATTAGATGCGTGCGTACGAAACCGGTCTCATGAGCGGTGTCACGCTGATTTGAGTTGTGAGCGGCGTTATTTCAGAAGAACAACGCGCAAAAGAAGCCGACCGAATCGTTCCGGAAACTTGCAAATTTCCCAGCAGCGACTGAACGACAGTGAATGTGTAATGGCTTCGAACGGGTTTGGCTTCGTCCAGCAGCCTGAAAAAGTCTTCCTGAGCGTTGGCACTCAGCCCTCCGGATATGTCTCCGATAGAGGCGACTACCTCAAACGTGTGAGGCGTTCCTTTCGGGGTTTTCTGCCACCACTCGGTAATGGAAACGGCAGATCCGAGAGATTCAAGGACTTTTTTAACTGCGGACAATGTACCCATACGGCATTTTTGAGCCACGACCGTTTTGGCCACCTGCCGTTTTTGGCTCAGGGGCCAATAATCACGCCAAGTTGTGAGGTCAAACGAGTAGGCAATATGGTCCAGCTGCGTGCTCGTCAACTTGTCGACATTGGCCAGCACAGCGCCCAATAACAAAAAACCCGAAACTGTTTTCAGTTCCGGGTCGATTGCCTCTGCAGATTTTTTTACCTGCTGATCCGATGAAATACTGTCGGGCAGCAGATCACCTAAAGTGATGTCCTGTAGTGTTTTCATTTAGCCATCCTCCAGCCCTTTAAATGTCACTGTCACGGACGAGCATTGGGCCACCTGAGATTTAGTCAAGGTCTTAAAGGCGGGCGTTAGGGTTGAATGAAGAATCCGGCCGGCGCCAGCATCCCGAACTCGTTTAATGAGTTCATCCGGATTGATGTCTCTGCCGATTTTGGCCTGCTGCCACGCAACGTAATCATTTACAGCAGCTTGCACTGCCGTCTGGATCGCAGAGAGCCGCACTGCGTCACTCTGCAGAACGTAATAGTCAACGTTGACACTGTACGAAGAAGCCGTCGGAACTTTTGCGTGGACTTCATCGGTCAGCGGCCTTATCTCCTCTCCGGACAGATAATCCTCAACTTCCTGCAGAAAGGCCGCTGAGGGCAGCGCGCCTCCGGTCAGAAGCGTGTAAACGTTCACAACGCCCGGAGTCGGCGAATCAATCGCTACGTCAATAATGGAAGGAGAGACTGAAAACGCGTGGAAAATGTAGGCCTTCTCCGGACCTGCCACAGAAAAACTATTCGGTTTCAGGCGCAGGCGCTCGGCATAGCTTGCATCGCTCTCGATGTCGGAACCGCCTATTGATTCGGTCGTGTTTACGGCACTGGCCAAAAATGCCAGAGGCGCCACAATCGTAGAAATTTGCCCGGCTAAATAGCCGTTTCCGATGGTTCCGGCCTGCGTGCATTCTGCTTGCGCCGTCCCCTGCAGATCTCCCGGAGCGACGGTCACCAGTTCAGTTGTTTCAAATATGACGTTCCCGGCGCTCACCTGAAAACCTGCAGGTATAAAAAAAGCGCTCGAAAGCACTTGTGTGAGTGTGAACTGAATTGTCGTGACAGCTTTGTCTGGGGGCTGTCGGGCCGTATCGAGAAACACACCCAAGGCGTCCAAATACTGACCCTGGGCGTATGTGAGCAAATTCTGCTGCGCTCCATGGTTAAAAACTTGCCGCAGCTGAATAATTTCCGACGCAATCGTCAGCAAAAACAATCGGACCGGATCACCGGCACTGAGCGTTCGGCTGGCGGCGGTCTCATAGCGATTGATGATGTCTGACTTGATTTTCTCCGGATCCGTCTCAATGAAATTGACATCCGGCATTCCCCATCTGGGTAGAGTCTCAGGCATTTCCGCCTCCGATACTCAATGTGATAATTGGATTCAAGAGGCCGTCCATGGCGTCCTCCGCCTTCTCTCCGAATTCGATTTTGTCGATTACGGCTCTGGGCTCCCATCGCTCAACAGCCTCAATAATTTCAGCCTGGATAAGTGCTTTGGCAATGTGGATCGGCTTATCCACATGCTCCCATTCAAGACCGAAGTCTCGATCCAGAGGGACGGTCCCCTTTCGAGTTGCCAGAATCGTCCGGACGTTCTGCAGAACTTCCGCTGCCACGGTGCCGGGAGCAAATGAAATCGGCTGGGATAAATTAAGAACGTGTTGCATTTTCTTCACCGCATTCGGTTAATGAAATCGTTGCTTCGGCGATCTGGCAGGCGCCGAGGCCCGTATGGAAGCGCCGTTCCTCCGAGATCGATTCAAGGACAAACTTTCCCATGTAGCGCGGCCCCAGAAGGAGCCTCTGGGGCTTGTGAGAATCAAGCATTTGTTTCAGTAAAAACAATCCCGTCTCGGGAGGCGAGTTCAGAGAACTATCGAAACGAATCTTGAAACTGATCATGTCAGGCTCTTCTCCGATCCACTCAAGAACCGGCTTCCTGCCGATCACATCGTGGCGGGCGTATTTTGTCGCCAGCTCTCTATTCACATCTTTGAATGTATTCACGATATTTGAGGAACAGACAAACGGGAGAGTTCCTAGCAATCCGGTCACTCCGAAGGCCATAACGTCCTCCTTTAAATGTTAGTTCCGTGGACGGTGCCTCCGGCATCAATATTCCCGGTGACCGAAAAATTTCCTTGAACCGAACAATTGCCATTAATACTCAAGTTCCCTGTGAAATTGACGTTCTCGCTCGAAATCGTTGCGCTTGAGTCGTTGAGTGTCATCGTTGTAGCGCCAATATTGAGATTGAGCGTCGGCGTCGTGATGTCAACCGAAGTCCCGCCCTTAATGGCGACCTGATTAGATCCCTCGACTTCAACTTTTTTGGAGCTCTGGGAGATTGTTTCCGGCGCCGAAATCGCAATGTTTTGGCGATTCAACGTGAAGTTTGTGCTGCCAACCACGCCCTTCAATTCATGACTGTTTCGGTTGTAGCTGAACTCGGATCCGTCTTTGAATTTCACTGTCCGGATGTCAATGGATTGTCCGGGAACATCCACATCGCCGGCATAAAAACTTCCCACTGCAAAGCCGGCCTCTTCTGCTTCATTAAAGAACAGACAAAGAACGTCCTCGCCGACATCCGGCAGCCAGAAGTCTTTATCGTGCAGCGTCTTTCTCTGGAGAACCGGAAGCCAAAAACTTGTTTTCCCGTCTTCGTCATCGAACGTGGCTCGGATCTTGCATTTTGCCGGGTCGATATCCGTCACTTCACCGATTTTGAGAATTGCCAAAACTGCATCACGGTCTTCTTCGTTTGCTTTAAACAACATCCTAATACTCCTTGTTGACGCGCCTCAGACACAGGCTCGTTGTGTATCCAGAACTGCCGCCGCTGTGGTTTGCCTCTTCGATGATGTAATTGCCGCTAAAAGCACCGGCGCCGACCACTTTAATAACGGTCCCGGCGCACAAGAACGGGGTTCCGACAACCGTCATGTCTCCGGTAATTTTTCTGTTGTTGAGCTGTCGGAGCTTGGCTTTAGCCAGCCGTTTCGCCTCTTCTAGCGAAGCGCAGCGTTTTTTCATCTCAAAGATTTGACCGTTTTCGTCGGCCTCCGGATCCGTGTAGGTGTACTCAAAAACAGCCGGATTTGATCCTTTGCCGTTTTTGTCAACTTTCTGCAGATTGAAGTCGTATTCGGTCGCTTTGGCCGCCTTCACTTTCTGCAGATTGAGGTCGTAGCCGGCCGCCTGATTCTTCTTCTTCGCTGAAGGGCTGCGCCACTTGACCTTTACTGCTTTATACGTGTCGCTTTGAGAAGCCTCGAATGTGTAACTCAGGATATCGCTGACACCGATCTCCATCGTGCAAACAGGATCTTTTTTCTCGTAGCGTTCTTGACCAAAAATCACAACGGTTTTGTCTGTGACTTTGATCGAGAGTCCGGCTTCTTCACACAAGTGCTGCAGGAAGGCCATATCGCTCTGACGAGACTGGTCAATGCGCTGGTACTGAGGATTTTCGGCGGAATCAAAGAAAAGCTCTAATTCAGCATCCCTGCAGATTTCTTGTGCGATTTCCTGAAGAGAATGGTTCTCCCAAGCGCGGTTTTTCTGAGTTTTCCGGACAGGCTTATTAAGCGGAATGGACACGGCTCGGAGTTCGTAAACCCGAGGCGCTCCGGAGATTCTCTGATAATCAACAAAGAATGTCCCTAAGAACGCCTCCGGCCCCGGTTCTTCCGTGGTGCCGGCGGACAAGTACATTTTTATACTCTCGCCGCCATCGGGCCTCCAACTGCCGGCCCACTTTCCTTCATTATCTTTGAGGGTCAGGCTGATTTCGTCTGCCTGGCCGCTCTCATGATCGGTAAAAGACCATGAGAGAAGATCTTTGCACAGGTCTTCGGACACATCTGTTTCGTTTTTGGAAAACAGCAGCCGAAGCCGCGTTTGTCTAGGTCCCGACATTTCGATCCTTCCTCTTCCATGGCGGAAGCATTGACTCTTCCTGAGCCGTTATCTGCTCGACCTCAGGGATGTTGAGCTCAATCCCTGCCGGGAAAATGACATATTCCTGATAATCCGGATTTGCCCGAATCAAGTCGGACATGTGCATTTCGCTCCCCAGCAGTTTCTTGGCCAAAATATCCCACGTGTCGCCCTGAATTGTTTTATACATAGAGCCTCTCCTTAGGCGTAAGACAAGCGGCGGTCAGAATTGATTAAGCGTTCGAGTTCGCGCTTAAGGTCCGCAACGCCTGCTCTAAGTCCGGCCTGAACATCCTCTCTAACCGCTCCGGCTCCTGTAATCTGAATTACAGGAGAGAAGTTCACAGAGATCGAGGGGCCGGCGGCGCCCATCATTCCGCCAAGACGGGAAAGCGGGAGGATCGCTTCCGGCTCCCTTCCTTCGCCTACCATTGCTAACGACGGCCCTGTCGCGATACCGCCGGCTGCCAGCATCGGAATTTCCGGAATGTTAATTCCTACGCTCTGGCCTCCAATGCCCGGAACCATATCCGGAATCTTGAACGAGCCGAGGGAATTGAGTCCGGCAATTGCTTTGTTGGCCAACGAAATCACGAGATTCAGAGGACCTTTCGCGAAATCCGGCAGGGCTTGGAAGCATCCTGCAAAAGACGTTTTTGCACCTTCCCAAGCCTTAGTCCAATCTCCGGAGAAAACTCCGGAAATAAAACTGATCAGGCCTTGGAAGGTTGTTTTGATTCCGTCAATCGTCGGCTTGATTGAACCTTCATAGATGTTTTTCATGGTGGCTGCCAGCCCCGGGAATTTCTCCTCAAAGGCAGTCCAAAGCTCAACCAACTTGGCCTTGACCTCATCCCAATTCTTGTAAAGATAGATGCCGGCAAGGACCAGTGTCGCGATCGCAGTAATGGCTAAACCGATCGGGTTTGTGAACATGAACTTCAACGCCGATCCGGTAGCACTTGCGGCCATCTTCAGACCTCCCAGCGCTTTAGTTGCCAGAAGAATTCCTCCTTTCCAAATAGACATGGCAAAGGAGTAGGCTTTTATCGCCCTTGTACTGGCTGACAATCCTCCTCTGATCAACAACAGGCCTTCATACAACTTCATTCCTGTGGTGATAAGTTTAAGAATCGGAGTACCCAATACAAAAAGGGCCACGCGTAGTATGTGGAACACAGCAACGCATGAGAGAACGACCCCGGAAATGGAAAGGAACCATTTAACCAGTGTTTGATTCTCTTTAATCCAGGTTCCGGCCGCCTCTCCGAGTTTGACAAAATCCAGGGCTCTTTCTTTGAGAGTCCCCAGCATCGGATCACCGACAGCTCGGGCAAAATAGGAAATTGCGTTTGAGGCCAACTCCAGAGCGTTCGAAGTTGTTGCGCTTCTTGATAAAAACTCCTTTTCCATTGAGCCGGCGTATTTTTCGCTTTCAGCGACCAGATCAAAGTTTTCCCTCAGCTTTTCCGTGTTGGCCAGCATTGGGCCCATCGCTCTAGCACCCTCCTCGCCGAACATTGCCGTCAGATATTGCATTTGCAACTCTTTGGGAAGCTTGGTTTTTACCGCCTCGAGAACGGCAAAAATAGTCTTAGGAGCGTTCTTCTGTACATCCTTTTGAAGCTGCAGGGCGTCGAATCCGAGGTTCCCAAAAGCGGCCTTCTGCAAATCCGTCATTGAGCCGCCCTTCGTCAAGGCTCTCATGAATGCGTTCATGCCGGTTGCAGCAACTTCGGCCTCTGCGCCGGCGCCGATAATCGTGGCTGCCATGGCCGCAGTTTGTTTTTCCGTTAGGCCCGCTACTTTGCCAAGAGCGCCGTATCGTTTCAGCGCTTCACCAACCTGCTTGGCCATTGCCGCGTTGTTGTTGCTCAATGCGTTTGTAGCGTCTGCAAGACTTTCGACCTGATCTTGTGTCAAGTTCATGCCGGAGCGCCACTTCGCCATCATTTCTCCCGCCTCTTCTGCGGAGATGTCGAAGGCCACTCCCATTTTTGCGGCCGTCTCAGTGAATCGAATAAGATCCGGCTCTGCAATACCAGCCTGTCCTGCTGCTGCAGTAATTTTTGCAAGTCCTTCTGCAGTAATCGGAATAGACAAGCTCATTTTTTCAAGTGCGGCCTGCATTTTCTGCAATCCGTCCGGAGATGAGAAGTCCACAACCTTCTTAATCTCGGCCATGGCATCTTCCATCTGCATAGCTTGTTTCACGGGAGTTTGGGCGTAATGCATCACGGATGAGCCCAGAGTAGAGAGCGCAACCATGGAACCCATACCTTTTTCAGCCCAAGAGTTCTCAGTGAATTCCAAACCAGCCCTGGCTTTGCTAATTTTGTTTACTCGCGAGGCCACGGCGCTTTGTTCGGCTAATAACTTTTGCTTTCTCTTCACTTCATCAAGAGAGCGTCCTGTTAAATTCAGCTCTTTTCGCAGGGTTGAAAGTGACTTTGTTTGAGTGTTTAGTGCTCGATGAGAATCATTAACAGCCTTGGCAAGCCTCTTTTCTTCAGACAACATGACAGAACTAGTAGTGTTCGTCCGTTGAATCGCCGCTCTAAGATTATTTAAGGCCTCTTTCTGGCGAAAATACTGAGCAGACAATTGCTTGGTCTTTTCCGTTTGTTTAATCAGCGAGCCAACTTTTTCATACTGCTTATTCAAGCCTCGAACTCGGTCTTCAGCTTTTTGCACGGTCTCTGCGGCCTTTTTAAAAGCGCTGGGAAATTTGGAGTTAACTGCCGCAGCTACCTCAAACATTATTTCGTAAGTCTTTGCGCTCATTATGTTTTTTCCGTTTACTTTTCTCCCTCCCTTTTTTAAAATTAATACATAAGGAAAAGGAGATATGAAATGTGTGATGGCGGCGGAAACAATACGAACTTAGTCAATCAGGCTGCTGTTTCCTACATGTTTTCTAAGGGCCGCTCAAATCCTTTTCAAAAGGATCGCTGGGTGTGGAATACAGATACGCCGCTTGGAATGTTCTTATGCATCCTGGACGTGCTCTGGATGATTCTTAAGCTCGCCCTTTTCTTCGGCCCCATTCTTTTTGTGAATTGGTGGTTTTGGCATTAATTTCGCTCAGTAGGCCGCCTAAAGCATTCACCCATTCAACCACCTCTGTAAGGGGCTTTTCAAACCAACCGGAAGCGCTGCCTCCGGCGCCATTCAAGGTCAGCCAGAGGCAGTATTTGCGTACAGTGCTAATTAGCCCATCGAGAGTTTCTTTTTCGCCTCGTTGATTTCTTTCGCCTGCTCCGCCGAGTAGGCCTGTTGAAAAAAATACTGACTTGCCAACGTTGTAATCGAAATGGCTTCAGCCATGGGCAACGCATCAATTAATTCATACGGAACCTGTGCCGCTTTGGCCGCTGCCAGCATGAGGAACTCTTCGTCCATTGCTAAGACGGGAATCGGGCGCGCAGGATTGTCGAAGGCTCTCCGAATTTCACGCAGATCCTTTCCGCTCAATTTGTCAAAATCAAACGTCAGAAATTCGTACTTCTTGCCTTCAAATTCAAACGGGCGGCTGAGTGTGTGAATGATTTCGCTCATTTAGTTTCTCCTTTGATGCCGGGGCCAAGCCCCGGCGAGTTTTGGTTAGGACATTCCGAGGTCTTTCCGGACGCTCTCGAGCATGTCGGTATCGCCGAACTTGGCGATAAAGTTGTATTTATCGATTTCGACAACCTCTTTGTCATCGACAACGACCTTCAGATAAACCACCTCAAATTCAGTGGACGAATCCGTGGTGGAACCCGGTTCAAATGAACCCAGAGAGAAGTTCTTCGGAATCGCTCTCATGACAACTCGAATGGGAGTGGTCGTGATTTTTCCCGTCGTGTTGTCATAGTGCTGCTGAGAACCGCGGATTTCCAACTGGTGGGCCTGCTGCTTGGCCAGCTCGAGAGCGGGTCTTTCAATGGTTCTCCAGTTGAAAGTCGAGCTCATGGCCTGATAGTGCCCAAGCACCGGACTGTCGACTTCGCCGGCAATACCGGCACCGGACACGGTGTCGCTCATTGCCTGGAGCTCAGGCAAATCAACTGTTGCCATACCCATCAGGGCGTTGGATTCGTTGTAGACGCGATAGTTAATCAGGCGCTCCGGGATGCTGTTTGTTCCTGTTGCCATTTTTTACCTCCAATTAGGCTGCAAATAGGGTCTGCAAATACTCCGGATCAAATTCCAGAATGAAATCGATGTCCTTGGCCGGAGGCGGCGGAGTTACGTAAACATGGAACGCGAGATTTCCATCCATCAGGTCAGTGATCGAGTTCTCGGAAGAAAGGAACTCAATGCGGCCGCCGAGGATGTACTGCATAGCTGCAAGGCCGTTCATCCAAATATTTGCGGAGTCAATGATCGTGTTGATCAAGCGCGGAGTTGCCGGGAAATCCACTTTAGACCAGAAGGTCTGAATAAACGTATTGCCGATCCAATTAAACATTCTTCTGTTCGGAATAAAGGCATCTTTTACGTCCGTGTTTCCCGGATAGACTGCAGTTCTGTTGCCCCAGGCGACCCAACCCCCGATGAAATTCAATGCGCAGACAACGCCCTGGCTGTTCAGATAGGCGCCTGTATTCGGACCTAAAACCACTTCCGAACCGTCTGCCAGGCATGTGCCTGTCATCTGCAGGTTTTTGTTGGACGGAGAAACATACGGAACATCGTCATTCTGAGAATCCACCTGGGCCATCAAGCAAGCCAGCTGTGTCGAGAGATTGAACACAGTACCGTCGAGCTGAATCATCGGCCAGCAGCAAATCTGCATCGGATCAACGACGTTGTTCTGGTTTTTCCAATTTGCAACAGCGGTATAGTTTTTAACTGTTGAGGTCGGCACGTCCACCGCGCAAATTGCTTTAAATACAGTGTTAATGGCACTGCATTTTGCGGCCATCACTGCGGCAACGCTCGGGCTGGAAGAGAAGCCGGGAGCGATCAGCGTACCTGGGACAACTCTGAACAACGGGAAAACATCGTCCACGAGCTCCAGGCCGGATTTGTTCCCGGACGTATCGACGCCCCCGATAATGTCATCGGCGTCCACTGCAGACGGATCCAGTTTGGATGCCGTCAGTGTGTAGGGGGTTTCAGAACTGCAAAGGAAGTCTCCGTCTTGATTTTTGAGAGACGAAAGAATCATTGTTCCGTCCGTGTCGAACGAGACAACAAAATCCGTGTCTTTCGTGAGTGTCTTTTCACCCGTCTTGAGAACCAACGTATCCGGCAGGACGCCTGTTTCTGCAATTTTTGCAACGCCGGTCTTGGCGTCGAACGAAACGCTTGTAGTCGTGCAGTTCTTCTTGTGCGTTGTCGGATCGAGAACGTTGACAACAATAATCGGAGCAACTCGATACAGCGAAAATGCAGAATAAATCAGCTCGCAGATCGAATAATTGAATTTCTTGAGTCCACTGGTGGTATCTTCCTCTGCCGGCACAAATCCGAATTCTTTAACCGCCTCCTCGTAGGAGTAACAGATTTTCGGTTTATTGACATTAGTGGGATCGGTCATATTGACCGGGGCTGTGCCGATAATCATCGGAATGCCGGCATTGACCTCAACAGGCGGGAGAATGCTGGTAGGAACCTCGCTGACGTAAACGCCATGTTTGTAAGCCATTTTTTAAGCTCCTTTAAGTGCTTGTTTGTACAGCGTGTTAAGAAGGTGTCCCTGAGTTCGGACATTGGCCCTGGCCTGCTGCACGTCCGCGACAGGAACCATCAGCTGACCGATTGCCGAATTCTTTTCGATCATTCGGACAATGTGGTCGGGATATTTATTTGCTCCCTCTCGAAAAACAGTGTTTGTCGAGAGCCCTAAAAACGAAGGTCCGATGTAAATGACGGGCCTCTCTTTTTGAACTTCAGTTTTTCGTAGCTTCATGTTATTCATACGGTGTATAGGGATTGACAATTTCAGGTGCGCGGAATGTCCAGCGTGTACTCATGACGATTTGCCAAAACGGCCACGCCTGCGCCGGAGAGTTTTCCCAAGAAACCGGAGTCTCCAGAATGAACCGCTCATCGAGCGTGCGATTCGGCAAATTCAACAGTAAGGTTTCCGTTTTTTCCTTGAGAGACAGAGCTGTGAGATGACCTTCAAACTCACCATCCCACACCCCAATCACAATCGAGACATCGGCACTGCAGCCATCGGCATCCGTTTTGCCGGAATCCGGACGAATCAGGACAAATGGAAAATCATCATCCTTCGACTCCCTGGAATTTTTAGGCGGCAGGTAACCCTGAATTATTTTGGGAGCGCGGAAAACTGTCGGCTCATCGGCTTTGTGCTCCAATGGCAGCAGAAAATCGCTCAGGCCCTCTTCCAAGAACTTCCCGAGCGCTTTGCATAAATAAACATCATTCATTACTTGTCTCCTTTAATGAGCCTCATTGCCTCGTGGTCGATTCGGCGCAGAAACGTGTCTCTCATTTCCGACTGGATGTCTTCAGTGATGTTTTCATTTCCGACCATTTGGGGAACTGAAGGACCGTAACGAGGTTCAATCGGAAGCCGACTCGCTCCCTTTCGCTGAAACACAGTGCCGTTATAGACAAACGCGTTTTTCAATGGCTTTAGGCCTGTTCTCTCGACTTCAACTCGCACTAGCTGACGATTATTTCCGGTCGTATCCCGTCCGGAGGGACGGATTCGGAAATGCGCCATGGTGAGTTCAGGGCCGGAGAACACGAGTTGTCCGGAAGTTTCTGTGCCTCCCGGGCGTCTGAGCCGGGTTGCTTTCTTAACGTCAGACGCTTTGATCGTGTAACGGCCGCGCAACGACTTCGAGGCAACGGTTCGGCCGCGCATAAGCGCTCGGTTGATTGCCCGATTAACCACCGTCTGAGCCCCCTTTTTTGTGGTGCTCAGTACGTTAATCGCGGCCTCAACGTCCTTTTTGTCGATTTTCACCTCAATCATTGCCGATTCTCCCTGAGAACGATGACGAGCATCGTCCCCTCAATAGAGACCGACTGAACGAAGTGGCGGGAATCATCTATCGACATCCACTGGCCCTCCTCGGGCGCCTCTAAATCCTTGGAATCTGCGTAGAGCGTTGTCATGTTGATGAAATCGCCTACCAGTCCATTCTCGGGAATTTCGGAGATGATGTTTTTGTCGATGACGCATTTGATTTTTTCGCCGTCAATATCGTGATAATCGGCAAACTCGTTGAGATTCAGGAAAACATTTTGGACATCCGCTGCCGCGAAGTCTTTAAACGTTTTCATTTTTAGCTTTGGCCTTAGCCTTCGGAGCCGGCTTCTCCGGAGTCTCTGCCACCTCAGCTTCAGCCGCTTCAGGAAGAGGAACGGCAAAGCCCGTGCCGGGAATCGGTTCGGGCTGAATTACTTCTGCAGGCGCCTCCGGTTCTTCAGCCTCCTCGAATTTCTTGCCGACGCCTGCCTTCAAAATGATTTTTGCCTCTTTCTCATTGAATTCGGCCTTATCGCCGGCTTTGTAAATATCGCGTCCGAAAACCGTGTTTTTGGTGAAAACAATTTCCATTATTAGCTCCTATGAAAAAGGGGCCGGAGCCCCTCTTCTTTAGCATCGGATTAGGATCCGGTAGCGTTGATGACGTGGAAGGCGTGAATCTGCTGGATGATCGGCAGCGGACGGCTGGAGATCTGCAGGACGCGGCCCATCGGGTTGGAGCGCTGGATCCAAGACATCGGAATACGAGACCCTTCAACGAAAACAATTCCCGGATTTGTTTCGCTGATGACCGGACACGCGCCGTAAGCCAGCATGGTTTTTGCGCCCGGCGTTGCGAGCAGACATTTATCTGCCGGAACCATAGCAACATCACCGTCATCGCCCTTGTACCATTCATCGTAGGAGTAAATGTCAAGAGCAGAGTCTTTGAGGTAACCCCAGTAAGTCACACCGTCCGGAAGATGCTGAGGATCGATGTGGCCCATGTCAACGCGCCTCATGTCGAGAGACTTGGAGGCAGTGAGCTTGCTCAGGATCGTGTCGATCACGTTAGTTCCGCAGATCAAATCACGAGGAGTAAAGCCGCCGTCTTTGATCATGGAGCGGCGAACCACTCTCAGGTCGCTCATGATTGTTTCAGCAGTCGCAGTAGAAGCGTCCCATTTTGTGGTCAGGGTTGTTTCCGGCTTTTCGGAAGCCGCAACAGTGGACCAGAAGTTCAGAACTTCATTCACACCGTCGCCCTTGACCGTGACTTTGCCGCTGAAAAGAGCTTCAGAGCACATTGCCTCCTCACGACGAGAAATATATTCGTCCAGTTCTGCCAAATCGCGGCCCAAAATTTCGGCTGCACGCATGTTCGGGGTCTTACCGGAGTAAAGATTTTCTCCCGGGAGGCGCTTCATCACATCCTCTGCGGTTGTGATGCGCTGAGGCGCCAACATCGGAGCTTCATAGCTCAGAGTGGAATACCCTTCTCGGTCAATGACTTTGCCACCGTTAAGAGGGGATACAAACGGTGCAATTTTGCGTCCGCCGGGACCGACCACATCAAAATCGATCTTTTTGGCTGTAAACGTGGGACGATTTGCGAAATATCGATCGCGCAGCCAGGTATGTTTTGTGTTCTGGCCTGCCTCGATCATTTGGGTCATGATGCGCGGTTCAAAAATGTCAACTGCCATTTTTTACTCCTGATTAGATTTGATGAAAATGCCGATCTTGCGGGCCGAAGTTTTGCAGTCCGAAACAGACAGCGTGCCGGTTGTCGGCGTGCCGACGGCCATAGCCTTTTCGTTAAACTCTCCCGTAAGATAAACAACCGTGGCTACACTGGCCTTGGTTGCGTCGACATCTTCTGCCAGAACACCGTAGACGTCCGCGGCAGCAGTGACTGCTTTGCCAGTCGAGGCAACCAATGTGCCGCGCTTCATTGCAGACTCTCCAGTCGGGACTGTGATGACGTCTGTGACTACAGGCATCATCTGGTTCGCTGCGAACAGGTTGTCAACACCTGTCGTATATTTTTCCTGCATTGCCATTTTTACCTCCGATTATTTGTTGAACTGAGCGGCGGCCGCTTTAACTAAAGCGTCGCGCTCCTGCTCATCCTTTTCGTTTTGAGTCTGTTTGGCCTGCTGTGCCTTAGCGTCTGCAGTATCAAAACCAAGGTTAGAGTCGACCTGAACGTCCTTCAGGTCCGCTGCATCCTGTGCGATGCTGTTCTGAATCTTTGCCTTCTTGGCCTTTTCGGCTTTAACGAGCTGAACCGCAAACATTTCCGGAGTGATGCTTGAGTCGGCTTTCGCCTGCTCGAGAAGGTCAGAATGACCGGCCAGGGCCAGTTCTTCGAGCGCGTGAATGCGTTTCTTCTCGTTTTCGACACCCTGCTTCACGGCCTCTGCCTGCAGCGAGGCAATCAGATCCGGATACTCCGCTTTGAGTTGTGCTAAATCCATTTTTGCTTCCTTTTTTGCTGGTGGATTAACGTTGTCGGCAGGGGCCTGAGCGACTGCCGTAAAAAAATCTGCCGGAGCATGCTCGAAATATTTCGAGTCTGCCGGCAGGCCATTGATAAAGCAGCCAGTTGGCGACTTTATGTTTTTAACTTGGGATGTTTCGTCTACTGCATCCGCTAAACCAAATTCAACGGCTTCCTTTGCCGTGAAGAACGATTCGGCATTGATTTTTTTGCGTATTTCGTCACGATCCTTTCCGCATTTTTGGGCGTAAATATCGATGACGTTTTCTTCGAGGTGAACCAATTCGTCTGCAGCCTTTCTGAGATCATCCGCATTACCATCAGCAAACACCGACATTCGGTGGATCATCATCATTGCTCCAAGCGGCATTGTGACTGTCGCGTTCGGCACGCTGGTGATGATCGTTGCTGCGGACATCGCTGCGCCGTCAACACGGATGTTGATTTTTCCCTTATGCGTTTTCAGTAGGTTGTAGATTGAAAGACCCGTATAGACCTGCCCTCCGAAACTATTGATAGAAATATCGATCGGGCGCGTTGAGTCGATTTTTCGGAATTCCTTGACGAATTCACTCGAGTTAAAACCCTTAATAAAGCCGTCTCCAGAACCACCAACGTATCCATAAAGATCAATTTTTACTGCCGGCAGTTTGGCCGAGTTTTCGATTTTCCAGTGGAATTCTTGTTTTTGATCAGTTGTTTCCAGATTCATCATCTTCTTCAACCTCCTCTGTCTTGACTGTTGTGTGCTGAACGAGGCCGGCATCCTTCATCATTGCCTCTTCGTGTTTTCGGATCGCGACGATGTTCTCGAACTTCATGCCGGTAAGCTCTGCGGCCTCTCTTTCACGGGTGCTAAAGCCTTCCTCAACTCGGATTTTTGCTGCGTTGACCTCTTTAAGCGGGTCGAGCTGACCTTGCGCATCCCCGTACCACTCCGAACCGCACCATGCCGCTCGAATCAGCGGGTCGTCAAAGAATCCCGGAGCATCAATTCGGCCTTTGAGTATGGCTTCGGTGAGCCAAGCTTCGTAAACAGGTTTGCAGAAGGATGAGGAAATCCAATCCCGTCTCATCCTGAACATCTTCCAGGCCTCTAAAAGAGCAGCTCTGGATGCGCTGTAGGATGAATCGAAGTTTTTGACCAGCAACTCGTAGGGGATTTCAAGTGCCGATCCGACCTGCCGACAAACGGCTTTGACAAAAGTCTCAAATCCGGAGACCGGACGTTTTGGATCGGCAAATTGCGCCTGTTCTCCTTCCTCCAGTGCTACGACCGTTCCGGATCCCAATGTGTAATCCGGCTCAGGCAAAGCTTTTTGAGGCTGGGCGCCCGGGATGGATTCAACACCTCTGAATCCTCCGACAATTGTCTCTGCCGGAGATTTCGTTGTGATAAACACTGTGAACATCGAGCTCACCAGCGCTGCAGTCAATTCCGCGTCTGAATATCGAGAAAGCTGCTTCATTGATTCGAGAACCGGAGCCAAAAGTGGGACTCCTCGACGCTGAGCGGGACGTTCAACATCACACATCACGTGCAAAACGTTTTTACGTCCGGTTCGCTCTCCGATTGCCGAGACTCTTGTCCACTTATTAGCAGCAGTTTCGAGCGACCTACCCTGAGAGTTTGGGTTTTTATTGCAAATCCAATAAGCAACAGTTTCGCCAAATTTTCCGCACTCAATCCCGCCAACAATATTCAGATTGGGTTTTATAGGATTTTGTGGATTACAAACTCGGTCAGCCTCAATCAGGCCGACTTTCAGGTCGTAGACGCTTCCCGGCGTCCGAATAACCGGGAGCACCACGAATACGTCTCCGTTCACCAGCGCAGACATTAAAACCAAGGACTGCAGTTGATAGAACGTCTGTTTCCGCTCTGCGTCGCAGTTCGTGTTTTCAGACCAAAGGCGCCATTCGCGCTCTGTGTTCTCCTCCCACTGACGAGCCTCTTCCTCTGTCATGCCCAAAAATTTCGCGTCAATCTGCGCGTTGAGCATCAGTCCCGAGCCGATGATATTGGTTCTCAGCGTCTTAATCGCACCGGTCGCAAGAGGCGAGCCCATATACAGGTCACGGGACCGCTCCCGGAGCGTCTCAATGTTTTCAACGATGTCGGAGTCGGCATCCTTTCCGCCGGTTATCCAACGGGAAAGAGATTTTTTAACAATTGAGGCACCATGAAGACCGTAACCTCCTCCGTTCTGCAGCGCGTTCAGAACTTCGAGTTTGTTTCGGGCAACTTGTCTGGTGAGAGCAGCCTGAGGAGCAAGGAATTGAATGGTCTTTTCAAAAGCGTTCATGTCCGCTCCTTAAAAATCAACGGGCGTGACCCGAAAACTTCGCATCCGCCCGCCCATTCCTGATTCGAGTTTGGCAATTTCATTTCGCCAGTACTCAATTCGCTTCGCAATATCTGAGAGACTCGCTCGCGTGAGACTGTGTGTCCCGATCCTGTAGCTTTGGCCGGTCGAAACAGCCCTCTCCGCCTCGAGCCACATTTTCAAATTCGTTCTTGCCTCTTCTAAGGTGATCCAATTACTCATAAAGTGATTCCCTTTCCGATAACGCCTCTGCGTCGACGGGGTTGTTGTGCTGCTTGTGGCATGCCTCTAAGAGCATCCTCAATTTGTTCAAAGTTCGGAGTCAGCAGCTCCATGGCAGCCCTGGCATAAACGGCGCAGTCAAGGGCCTCATTTCGCTCGCGGATTTTTACCCAACCGATTTTTTCCTTGCCTTTTTCGTACTTCTTCTCAAAAACTTCTGCTGTAAGCTGCTTGAAAAAGTTTTCTCCGAAGCCGCTTTCGGCTTGCATCGGGTAATGGACAAATCCAGGGCCCTCTTCAGCAATGTCCAGCGCATGCATAACAGCAGTTTTCCCTGAGTCCACGCCTAGGCTGAATAACGTTGCCCCGACGATGTTTTGTCTAGACGGAACCCCTATGTATGGAACTCCAGCGCCGCCTCGGCCCTTAATTGAAAAGACCCGGAATCGCTCCCGGGCCTTTGTGTATTCGTAAACCTCTTTGCTGTAGGTTCCATCGCCTGAGTCAACGAACGTGCAGGCTACTGTTATGCGAGTTCCGAACGAGAGAGGCTGTTGCATCGTCAAAATGCCGTCCAATTGCCGCCATGGTTCAGGCGTATCAGGACTCCCAGGAATAATGTAATGGTGAATTCCCCAGCACTCTCTAGCTCGGCCCCAGCCGTAAACCGTGCATTCAAGTCGATCATGCTGGACGTCGACGCCTGCAGTGAGAAGCAGAACTCCGTCCGGAAGAACTCCGGTTTCCGGGTAGTATTCTCTGCGACGCAGCAGATACTCCCACTTGTCTGCATCGGCCTCGAACTGCTCCCAGGGCTCGCCAAGTTTCAGGTTAATGAACTCCATCAGACCGGCTTTGTCTTTCCGGTGATTGATTTCAACCCAATCCTTAACCAAGTCGACGAGGTTGACCCAAGGCGAATTCAATGCGTTGATGTGATAACTGCGGAACCGGCCTTGAGGATTCCTGACCTCCCAGCGTCCGGACTGAAGAATGTCCGGATTGATTTTGCGGGGGCCGCGAATTTTCGCTCCGCAGTTCGGGCAGAAAAGACCGACGGAACTCTCAATCACATTTCCCTTGTCATCGGACTCCCAATGAACGTTCTCCCATTTGAGCTCGTTGTATGCCTTGCATTCCGGGCACTGCACCACAAATTCGCGCTGGTCCCCAGCTAAAAATTCGCGATGAATTTTTGAATAACCAACGACGGTAGGCGTCGAAACCATCAGAAGTTTTCTGTTTCCGAAGTTTTGGGTTCGCTGCACAGCAAGTTTCAAGGGATCGCCTTCTTTTCCAGCGCTTTCCGGATAGCGGTCCACCTCATCAGCTAAGAGAATGCGAATCGGACGAGACGCCAGTCCGGCTGGAGAATTGGCACCGACCAACGCGAGAAAACCGCCTGAGTAGTGTTTCATGAGAATCGTTGTGGACGATTTTTTCTCAGTTCCTCGGCCCTCTTTCCCTTCAATCAGTTTCCCGGCTAATCCAGGAGAATCGCGAAACATCGGAGCAATTCTTTCTTTTGAGAATGCCTGCGCCATTTCAACCGTGGGCTGGAGCATCAACTGAGGAGACGGTTCTTGGTCTGCGTAATACCCAAGGACGTTCAAAAGCAGCTCTGACTTTCCCACCTGGGACGCAAACATTAAAACGATTTTTTCTGTCTGCTTGTCTGTGGCCGCATCCATCGGTTCCTGAAGATATGGGGTTCTGTAGGTCCTCCAAGGTCCCGGTTCTGCGGTTGTACCCAGCGAGATGAACCTTTTTGCGTCGGCCCACTCGCTTCCGGTCAATCGCGATACCGGACGGCAGAATTTCAAAAATTCATTCAACCAGTGCATGTCATGCCTGAATTACTTGATTAAGAAATATGCGAAAGCGAAAGAAATCACCGTCATGCAGAGCATTACGAGAATGGAAAATCCCCATCGCACAAACAGGGACCATTTGGGATAGCTGTCTAAACAATCCATGATCAATTCAACATAAATTCTTATTTAATCGCCTGAACGATTTGGATCATGTAATAAATCAGAGCCACCAGCCCTGAAAAGAACGCGGCCGAACCTAAAATGCCCGCGACCACTCCCTTCCAAAATGCTTGTCTTTCTTTCAAGAACATAATTTCTTCTTCCATGTTCATTGATATAATCCTTCTGCGTAACTCGTTCTTATACGAAAAACCCCGCTCAGCGCCTAACTGAACGGGGTTCATTTTTTTTGGTTTGTTTACTGCTCGACAAATTTAGATTCATTTAGCGACTTGAGCACTTCATCAATCGCATGATCCAGAACGCCTTCAATCTCTCTCTGGGTTCTTCCTTCAAGCTGCCCGGCATAACGAATCGGGATCGTGAGTAATTTTTCCCGGACAAGAGATGCAACCCGTCTCGCATCCGCCAAGACTTCCTCTTTTGGAATGAAGTTTCCTTTTTTCGCCTCTAGTTCAATCGCCTTCAATTCCATTTCGGCGGTTTTCACTCTGGCAGTAACCTGTTTTTCGAGTAACCGTGCAACAGAAAATGCATGAGCGACCTCGACGGGGTTTTTTAAATTTACGCCCTCAAGCCCGATCTCTTTCGGATCAATATCTGTTGAAATTTTTTCGGCTTCTTTTGCAGTTTTTGCCAAATTTCCAACCAATTTTTTGAAGGCGTCTAGGCCATCCTCAACAGGAACTGTGCCATCGTCTGCAACAGGCAGTGTTCCATCCTTGATCCGGCGCCGCACCCAAGTATGGTTTTTACCGCACAACCTAGCAAACTCGCGGATCGAGACTGTTTCAACGTTTTTTTTCATAACGGCCCTTTAGATTTTTATATCTATGAATTTTTGGGACGCGTTCCGCATTGTGAAAATCCTCATATCTACACCGAAATCGGGACTGGCAGTACCCGCAGGGGTGAATTTTTGCCCGGGAGGACCCGAGGAGAATACGGAATTGAATTGACCCCGTTTCTAACGAAGTTTTGAGAAAGGACAAGAAATGCTATTCGCAGGCTATAAACGCACAAGGCCGACAACCTTGCGGCTGCCGGCCCATCGCCTTTTGGCTACGATCGTGTGCGGATCATCCACAACAAGACTACTATGACCAGAACGGTGTCAATCTTTAAATCACCATTCCATATCACAACGAGTTGTGGCATAATCTTCCACGAGGTAAGAAATGTGGTTACCATCTCATTCCTCATATATCAGACGCAGCCCGTGTTCCCGCACGGGCTTTGTCATTTCTGATCCCTCTTGCAGGGGCCCATTACGGCTTCGCGCCGTAATTCGGTACTCCGCTCTCTTATTGACGCGAAGCCTGGGCGAGGACTTTGATGTTCCTTATTTCCTATCGTGGTGGGCGCATTGTACTAAAAGTTCTTTTCAGTTTTTAAGACTGCCTACTTCCACTGTCGTGTTCGCGACAATTTTTATAAACACCTCGAAGATTGTTCCAGTCAGCCATCCTTACTCTTTTGGCTTAACAACCTTCTTAATCGGATAATGACTTTCAGACTTGTAATCGGTGCCATCATCCAGATGAGAGGACAAAATCGTATTAGACAAGAAATCTAGCAACGCTACTCTGGCATCTTTATCAGTTGGTACCACAAGCTTGTTATCTCTGATCTCTAATGTGATCTTGGGTTTGACAAGAGCAGCACGTCGCTGAAGCTCGGTGGGAGCGTACTTGTCCAGATAGCCATAAGCCTGAATCTTTGGGACCTTTCTCATTTGAGATTTAGAAAACAACTTAACCATCTCCTCTGGCGTTCCGTCCATGCACAAAGAAGGAGACTTGAGAAAGTCTACGGTACCCTCAGCAGAGGCATCCTCTAAATACCCTGAAAGGTTGAAGATTCTGCTGGCGTTACGAAAACTCTTGAAAAAGAGTTTCCCATCTTCCATAACTGCTGTGAGCTTTGAGTCCAGGGAAATGCCGGCACTATCCATATGAGAAAGAGTGTTTGAATCTCCTACATTCATTCCGGATAGAATTACGCCAATCCACCCGGGAGTAATAATGCGCCGGCCCTCCATCAATTGGAAAAGTATCCGGTTAGGATTTCCCGGGTCGACCATAAAGATGCTTTTGAGAAATCTGAGCTGCGTCTTAAAATTTATTGAATCGAGTCTAACTCCGGGCTTGACAGCTTCCTTGACCATTAAGTCATCATCAAACTCGTCGATGTATAGAACATTTTCTTCTGTCTGTGTCTGCCCGGGTTGAAATTCGATTTGTTTTCGCTTTTCTCCTTCTTCGTAGAAAAACCACAGAGCTTGTTCAGCAAACTTCTCCTGATTCTCTGTATCAACGTCTTCTGACTGGGGAATTCTGACAATCTTCTTTTGATCGCCTTCAACAATTAAACCGAAGAGCATGGCTTCTTAATTTCTCCCTTATCAATGAGGTAATCTTCAGTAAGGGTAACAGCCTTAAATCCTTCAAACAACTGTTGCGGTGTTCTTTTAGAAATGACCAAAACGGTAATTCCGGAGCCGTCATCGATGTCATAAAAGTTATAACCAATTAGCTCAGCTATAGGGTTGTAACCTATCGACTTCGTATTGAGGCCGGCAAAAACAAGGATCATAACAACTAAGAGAAGAATCCATTTCTCAACTGGCTCCGTCAAGATCAAAGGAAGAACGTAGGCAAGAAAATAGCCGCTCAAACCTTCTCTCTTCCTTGTAATTGTGACCGGCTTGATCGGGACACCCTCCAATTTGCTCGTAACTCGCTCGCTCCACAAATAAAAGAGGAGTAGCGCAACCTCGCAAACGCAGATGCCATAAACCATTCCCCAAAATACTTCTTTTGGGTTTGTTTTGCCGACACAGAATATCCCGATAGCCATAGGGCTAAGTCCGATAAGCAAAAACAAGAATCTGTACACGAAACTTGCCATCTTTAACCTCTTTGCTCTTTTAATCGAACCGCTGCCAATATGGATTTAATCTAACACATCAGGGAAGGCTTCAAGAATTCAACCGGAAAGAAAACCGCCCAGCGTTTCCACCAGGCGGCAACCCTCAACAACCAAAGGAGAATGAGCAGTGATTACAGAGCATGCTCAAGCTCTATTCGACCCCATGCGTGGATCAAATCTGGCTCGGTGCACAACGCCCGCCGAGAGGCTCCAGAGAGAATGAAAAAAGCCCCTGACTTTTACATCAGAGGCTAGATTCATCATGAAACACGGTACCGACTTTTTTCTTCTCTTCTCATCTTCCGGGCACGCCGAAGGAGCCAACAGGCTCCTCAAACATACGCGCTGGAACTTCAAACTTCAGCCGGAAATTAAATTGTTAGAAGGGACTATACATCAATAAGATCAAATTGGAACGTTGTGTTTTTAAAATACCATGTTTGAGGTATATAGCACCCTCCCCTGTAGCGGCTTAACTAATCCTTGAGGCCTTCTAAAAATGCAAATAAAAGAAGTTTAGAATCCCTTTCGAGAAACCTTAGGCAGCCACCCTCTTTAGGGCGACTAGCCCTCGAGCTTCTCCTTTGATTCGCCCGAAGATTGAATCTTTGGGCGTTTCTTTCTATTAAATGATTCCACAACCCTAACGATTGCTTCAAGGCTCTTTTGTTTCGTCTCTTCCTTTTCAATGGCTGCCATTCTTTTATTCCGGCTGTTATAGCCTGCATAGCCAACAAGAAAGAGCACGCATACGATTGTTGTCAGCCCAATCTCTACAGCGCTCATTTTTCCTCCAAATTAATCATAAAAACCGGCTGTTTGAGCCGGTCTATAGAAGTCTTGAGCCTTAAATCATGCGGTGAGGTGTCTGGGCGTGCCTGCCGGACGTAGATAAACCTTCTTCTTATTGTCAATAATCGCTCTTGCTTGGTCTTCAAGTTGGCACATCAACCACATCTCAGCGGTCGAGTTTGGACTGTAATCCGCCTCTGCAATCATTTGAACACGGTCCTCTTTTCTTAATTTGTCTACTTGTATGAAGGCCTCCATATTACCTTTTGGATAAACGGCTAACGTGGTCCCGCCTTTCTGATTTAGGACGGAAAAAGCCGGAACATCGCTAGGGCCGTCCGCTACATAGACCATATTGCAAAACCGAACTCTTCTCTCTTCCTCCGGGATTTTAGAGTTCACATCTATAGAGGCACCTTCTACAATTCCAACGCCTTTGTTGATTTCGAAAATAGCCCTCGTCTTTGTGGTGTTATCCAAGCTGTAGGCTATTTTCCCTAAATGCACAATCCCATCCTCTTCTACGTCAACAAGTTCCGCACCCCAAACATGTTTTACATGAGGATAGATTTTCGAGCCCATAATCATGCGCTTAAGCCCGGTGCTAACAATATAGTTCTCAAAGGTAATGCCGAACTCTCTGTACTCCGAATTTTCATTGAGTTTTGCGATTTTAATAAAGAGTTCTACAGCCCCATCGAAGAACTCAATTTGCTTTCCCAACTCTTCTAAGTCGGAATTTTTGAGGCCTTCGAACTTGCCTCCTTTTCGGCTGTATTCAATAAACTTATTCAGATAGTAGGAATCAACATTAACCTCTATTCCACTTCTCTGAAGATCCGCTATTTCGGCGTTATTTTCGTCCCAAAAGTCTTTCCCTTTCTGGTTGTATTTGGCGAAAATCGGATCTTGCATATAGCCGGGAATTAGGGTCTTATCAAAGTCCCAAATAGTTGCGATAACGTCTGCCATGTGTTTTCTCTCCTCTTTTATATTCTAAAAGAGAAGGATCGAAGCTCTAAAAATTTTTGAGCGATCCTCCGGCGCCAAACATTCTTTTTATTCTTTTCAGGTTTTTGGAGAAGTGAAGGTCTCATCATTTGCAGGAGGCCGCGAAATTGATCGTTCGTAGTCCTCAACCAGCAAGAAAAATATGTTGATAGCCTTTTCAACTGCCGGATAAAAAGCCTTCCTCCCGTAATCACATCGAAGGCGCTTCACTGCTCGGCCGTCCCCGAAAGTTATTGTCTTAATGATTGACTTGACACTGACTCCAGCGATCGTCGGAGCCATCGAGGACCAAACCGACTGAAGAATATTGGCATCCCGATAATTAGGAGCAGGATTAGGCGGATCTCGGTACATGAGCTCTTCCTCTTCTCTGGCTGACTGCTCTTCCGGAGTTTCTGATTTTCTCTTGATCGTTGCTCTGGCGTAGCGACAGGCAATTTCTGTAATCGACACCGCCGGCGCCGCATTGTCGCCATAAACCCGGCGCCAATTCGTCAAACGTCTAAACATCTCTTCTCGAATCATCATGCAGCACTCAGCTCCTCGATCACGAGCCTAATGCTATCCTGTTCTGCGTAACGTTTAGAGCAATTGAACTCTGAAACTTGCCCATCGTCTTTAAATGCGACTCCATTGAGCGCATCCAGTACGGTTTTCCCAAGATTATCGACATCCGGACGAGAGGATTTTGCCGTTTCGTGTTTGCGCTTTTCTGCCGTCCTAAAAAAGAACTCGGCTGTCACTTTGACCGGGCCTGTGGCGATCATCTGCATTCCGGACAACTTCATTTTGTTCAGCACAAGAACTGCGATTGTGTTTTCAGCTGCGCGTGTCTTTGACGGTGTAAATACTTGATGGCCTGCGCTGGCAAACCGAGGGCGCCCCTTCGGAACCGGTTTAATTGGAATTGTGATGTCGATTACTCGTCTCTGGTTTGTCTTCATGACTTCCCTTCTCTCTCGGTTTTTCGAGGCCCCGGACATTGAGGCCTCGTTCTGACAATTAGCCTGTTCTTTTAGTACGGAACTTCTTTGTATTTGGATCCGTCGTCGTAATTCGTTATATCTCGAACATCAAAGAAGCCCCATGCTCCAAGATATTTTGTGTCTTCCTGAATCCATTCCATGTCGGTATCGTTTTCATCTTTAAGTACCGGGCCATCCTCCTCATCAGTTACTTTCACCAGTACGCGGTAGAAAACGTGCTTTTCTCCTCCTTCATAACGGAAACATTTGTAGAGAATCCTTTCGCCATCCTCCATTTCGTCTAAGGGGACTTCTCCAACATTGTCCAGGACGATCTCGTTGGCCTCTTTTCCGGGAATCCAAGGTTCAGCCAAGGGAGTCTGTTTTTGCCAATCTTCCACTGTCTCCTTAATTTCTTTTGACGTCGAGTCCTCCTTTTCCGACCACCAAACTGAAAAAATCATGAAGGCCGCCAAGATAACTGTTGAGAACGCTATGACCCAAAGATTCACTGCTGGTGTCGGCTCATCTCCGAAAAATTGAATTGACAAGTTCTCAATGAAGTACATTCCTCCTGAACTCAGCGCGAGGGCCGCTGCAGTCAGAGCCGGGCCCATTAACGCCCAATAAATGTATTTGCGTCTGTTTTCCATCTTGTTTTCTCCTTTCTAAGATGCAAGGCCGATACGAGCCTCTTCTTCCCGTTCGCCCTGTAGTTCAAACCAATCTGCGTATGCAGGTTCATAGGCGCCTGTCGGCTGTCCTTCCGAATCGATCGCTCCGGCTGCCGCTAAAGAACGTCTCTGGGGACCTGTGACATGGGAACGATTCGTTAAAAACTCTCCGAGCAGTTTTCTGATCCAGAATGTCGGCGGCTGCGGATGCGCTTTTCTCCAGCGGCGCATGTGATCGAGCTTTCTGACAAGCTCCTTGTCTTCGTCAGACATGGACACCCGGGAAAGAGGAGGCATGGAATCCAACTGAGCCTGCTGGCTGACAATCCGGTTACGGCGCTCCCACTCTCCTCGAATGACAGAGATCAACTCGGCCGGTGTCGGAGTGAACGTTTCATTCCCGATCCAGTAGTTCACGGCTGCTATCGCGTCCTGGAAGGCCACAGGCGCAAAGACAAGTTCCCAAGTGCTTTTCAGCTCCGGAGTGATTTCTTTGCCTTTGAGTGCCCGGCTCTTATCCGTAAGGTAGAAAAAGAAATTCTCAAATTCGTTCGTCTTCATGACCTTCTCCCGCTGTTGCTGCGTCTGCTGTTTCGTTTTTCTCTGATGACCTTGTTGTAGGCAAACGGATCACTTCGGCACGGTCTGCCAAACGGGTCTCTGGGGATGTTCCACGGCGTGGCCATCGTCCAATCAACAAAACGGCTCCAATGCTTGAACCATTCGCTCTCAGTTCGCAGGATCGTCATGTCGAAGTTATTTTTCCTCTTGAAGTTGTAAAACATCTTGCCGACATCGAGGTCCGGACGGTTTCTGCTGCAGTAATCCGCCCACGCTCTGGGAAGATCGCTCGGCATGGATTGCGGTATTCCGCTCATTGCGTCTTTCATGTTCAAAACCTCATTTTCTGCATTTCGGCCATTACGGCCTCCGACAAGCTCGGAGGCGGCGTGACGGGAGAAGGAGCACGAGGCGAGCCGCTTTTGATGTTCCCGGCGTTTTGCTTGACGTTCTTGACGTGGTTGAGCCACGTCCGGCGCCAGCCGTCATCGCTTCTGAACCCTTTGGAGCTGTTCACGGTCTGCCAGTAGTACACGAACTCGGCGAAAACCTTGAGGGGATCGAGGTCAGGCCTGAGTTCTTCGCACTGCTGCCGCCAGTCATCCGGCAATTCCGACAAATCAAATCGATGCGTCGCCTGTCGGTGCCGTGAAGTGGCAGGTCGGCGCTTGCCGACCGGCACTTCTTCTGTTACTGCTACTGATACTGCTTCTGTTACTGTTACTGGCTTACAAGGGGCTTGTAAGCCCCTTATAAGGCCCTTACAAGGGGCTTCACTTTCTAAAATGAGGGGCTCAATTTCAAGTTGAGTTTGAGAATTAAGGGGCTTGTTTTCAGATTCGGAAGTTGCAGAAAGGGCCTTACTTTCAGCGCTCTGATAAGTTGTAAGGGGCTTGCCCTCTTCTTGATTGCTTTCTATCTGAGGTGAAGTCTGCACCGGCGCCGTCTGCTCCGCTGCTTTCCGGATTATTTGATAGCCGAGATTGAAATCCTCGTTGTAGCGGACAATGAATTCACGGCGAATGTTGTCCGGCATTTCCTCAATATCCCTCATGAGGCTCTTCCAGCGGTTGTCATCCGGGCTCAACGCGTCCGCAATCTGGTAGCGGGCCATATTGAAGACAAACACATACTCGTCATCGTAGAAGCGGCAAAAGTCTGCTTCTTCCAATATTCGGATAGCGTTTTCGAGTTCGTCGTGCGGAATCCCCAGCTCGCCCTCAATGAGGTACTTGGGCATATAGAAAACTCCGGACATCTCGGAAGCAGGGCACGACATCAAATAATCCTGCAGAACAATGGCCCACGGATTCCCTCGTAGCGTCCGGAAGGAGCGGCTGCGCCACTTCCCTGTAAATATCTTTGCGTAACTTCTTTCTGATCGTTTCATGATGAATCTCTCTGTTGATTCTTAATTGGTCTTTTGGCCATCGGTTCCAAGCTGGATTTCTCCTTTCAGCTCCGCATCAAATCTCCCGAATAGCTGCTTGGCCATCTCTCGCCATTCAAGCGGCAAGTTGAACCCGCCACGTTTCAGACAAGTTTTGAGAAGAAGGAGCTCGGGCCTGGTGAGCGCAGGCATGTATTGCTCTCCGGAGACGATTTCGCATGCATCGACCGGTTCCCATGCCTCGATAGCCCCTGCATCGTTTATTTCAGCAATGCTTGAATCGTTTTCCAGCGTCGCGCAGTCCTCAAACTCATCGGACTCTCTGAGAAACATGAGTTCCGGAAAAGCGGTATCGCGGAATTTGACCAAATAGGCCCCGGCATACTCTCCGTTGGCCAGGTTGCCCTCATAGCACTCGAACGGGAACGCTTCCGTATGTGTGAGTACGATTTTCATTGTCAATTTCTCCTTTTTCTCCGTAACCGCCGTATATATATCCGGGCGGCGCGCAGTTTTCGTTGTTTGTCGGGATTCCTTTCCATTCATGGTGCGCTCGCCAGTAGGGTGGAATAGTCGCCAGCCAAACGGCCCTATTAACGTTTCGAGTGAGCCGGCTCTTTTCAAAGAGCCCGTTAAATCCCCGGAGGAAATCCCAGTGAAGTGCGTCCTGTGGGCTGCGGCCATTTCTCAGTAGCGGGTAGAGAAACCACTCTAATTGATCATCCCGAGAGAGCTCGTAGCCTTCTGCCGTCAGTCTCATAAGACGCGCCTGCTCGTAGAGATCGGCTGCCACGCCGTGATTTCAACGTCCGGATACATCTCGTCTAAACAGTCGAGACCAAATGAGCCTCCCGGCTCCAGTACTTGGAAGTCATCGCAGTCTTCCATGTAGAGCCCTACGATGTGCATGACAGTTCCGGATTCAGCGTCGTAAAGACCGATTAGGATCTGATCGCCGTCCTCCCATTCGTAATCATTCCAATCGTCGTTATGGGTGAGCTCGATCGCGGTTCTTTCGACAAATCGTTTGGGAGTATTCATTTCTGTCTCCAGTAGTCTTTTTCTCCCATCCGGCGCCACAGCTCGGAGAAATCCTCTGAGGCCCAAATGTGCAGACAATGCTCGTGTTCATTAACGTATTCAGAGCGCGGCGGATGGAACTGCACCGCCGGCATCTCATCGCCTAAGAGCTTTTCTTTAACAAAACACATCTCATCCCAATTCGGATTTCTGTTTTTGAGCGATACCGAAATGTGCAGCAGGTTCATTGTTTTTCCGCCTTTAACGTACTCATGCACTGAGCTGATCACTGTCAGCTCCCTGCCCGTTGCCGGACAAACCATCAGCTCCGGATGCATCCCGAGCTTTTCCAGTGCTTTTCTCTTCTCTTCGCTTATGCTTTTCATTTAATTCGTCCTTTGCTGCTTCCCGGCGCTTCTGATAGGTCAGCTTCTGATAGGCCAAAATCTCTTCCCGGTGCCGCTGGTAGTACCTGCGCCTCTTCGCTGCGTTTTTGGCCCGTTTTTGTGCTTGCTTTTCCCTCTGCTCTTCCTCAGTCAGCGTCTCTTTGGCAGGCCCCTTCTTCAGACCGATCCGGCGAAACTTCTCGGTAACCGTGCCGCTTAACTGCTCGCCTGCCGTCCGATCGAAGAAGGCCTCGTTTTCGGAGTAGCCCTGCTGCAGAACTTTGTGGTAGCCGATATGGATCGTGAAGTGCTTGATCCCCAACTGCTCTTCGATCTGATACGGCGTCATGCCGAGCCGGGCCAGCCTCAGAATCCTGTCCTCGAGCGTCATCTGGCCCTCTCACGCTCCTGGGCTTCCATCTCTCTGAGCTTTTGTCTCAGACGATCTCTGAAGTCTTTGATTTCCGGACGGAGCGGCATCGGAAGGCTGTTGATTTCAAGACAAATGCTCTCGAGCTTTTTGAACATTCCGAGCACCCAATAAGCCTCTCTTACGCTGATCTTGATCTTGTCTTTCTTACTCATTGAGCTTCCTCGATCGCTCTCAGGATTCCTTCGTAGGTCTCCAGCGCGAAGTTTTGATTCAGCTTCTTGCGAGAGTCTTTCGTTCTGCGCTGCGTCTCGTTGATGCGGTTGACTTCGTGCTGGATCGCTATCGAGAGAAGCGGAATCTCGAATTTGTCCGTGAGGTTCAGTGCTGTCGATCTGACTTCTGTCGTTTTCTGTTTTGCCATTTGTCGTCTCCTTTGGAGGAAATAAAAAGTCGTAGGAATAAAGAATTGGTGCCCACACCATGGGAGGCTGAATATTGCAGTTGTCCTGCAGGAGTCCGGCCTTGACGAGGGCGCGACGGAAATCGGTGCTTGCCTGCAGGTTCCCTGAAACCGCATCCACGGTCATCATCCAGGACCACTCCCTTTCTGCGGCTGCGTGCGCCGATCCTCATCGCTTCAAGATCAGCCTGAGATATTGGGAGGTTCGTATTCATGCCGTCTCCCCGGCAATTCGATAGCTTTCAATCGGCTCCCAAGCTTCGATCTCGTAGTGTTGCTCGATCTTGTGAAACTTGTTGAACAAATAAGCGCGGTCGGCCTCAACGTCTGCGCCCAGACGCATTAACTGGACCTCAGGGATGCCCAAGAGTTTCACGAAATACTTTTTGAAGTAGCGCTGCTTAGACAAGTTCTCGTAATGATTGGCAAACGGGAACGGTTCTTTGTGTGTTAGTTCGATGATCATGTTCTAGTCTCCACTGCCTGAGCCGACCTGTTTGGCAGATTCGGTCGTTTTGTTTGTTTTGGCCGCATAAAACTCCTTTAACGCTTCGTAGGTTTCTGAGGCTTCCGCTTCGCCCTGGCACTCAATCTCTTCCTCGGCGGCTTCTGCAGTGAGCGTGAAGCATTCGGACGGGTCGTCGGCTGAATAGACAAGTGCCACCGGACTGTTTTCATTGAGTTTTACCCAAGCTCGATACAACTCATAGGATTCGGTCGGAATGGTTAATCTCTTTAGTGATTTGAGCTTTTGAATGTTTTTTGACATCAGCTCATCGAACTCCTCGTTAGGGAGCAAAGATGCAACAGAAGCGATAAAAGACAACTTGCACAGATCGGTCTCAAGGCGATCCAGGAGCTCCGCAAACTCTGCTTTCGTCTTTACTTTTCCAACGATGACGGTTCCGAAAAGAATTTTGAAAACGGGCTTACTCATGGCTATTCCTCCGAATATCTAAAGGAGGCGCAGAAGTACGCAATGGCATGAATTTGTGCCCGGGTGAGAGAACAAACGCAGCCGTCATAGTCTTTTCCGAAGATCATGACCGGACCAATGAAGTAGACGTTTGCAAAATCAATAACGCGACCTGTCGAGCCGAGGCTGAAGACCACGTTCACCGGGAGGTCGAACGCAACATCGACACTTCTGGTGGCGGCCTCCTCGAGGTTGGAGGTGACATTCTTTTCAATCGCCTTGTTGACGTCGCGGACTCGGATGACTTTGCCAATCGGGGCGCCGTTCGGGCCCGGGACGAGCTTCACGGCCAAGATGTCCGTTTCTTTATTTGCCATGATTTTTGCCTTTAGTTTTTTTGGTTTTGCCGGTTCTGCAGTAATCGGGCCAATTAGTAATGGAGGAGCAGAATTTCTCGATGGCCAAGATTTCCAATGTGTTCAGAGAGCGATATTTGGATTCACAGTCCCTGCCCAGCAAAAGGACATTCCCCAGGAACCCTAGGTTTGCGAATCTCACGCGTTTACACAGGTTCTTGTCAGCCTCGTCGTTGTAAATAGCCGTAACCGACAGTGTGGCTGATACATCAACCTCTTCATCTGTCCTGGCAAATGTATATTGCTGGGGGCAGACAAGTTCTTTGATTTCTGCAAGGGTCGGATACACTCGGACGAACGTTCCCGCTGCCACGCCATTCGGGCCAGGCGTTAGCAGGACGCCTAACAATTCTTTTTCGGGTTTCATGAATTTTCCTTTGGTTGAGAGGCCTTCTCCCGGCGTAGGTGAACATGACGAAAAGAGAACCGCCGGGAGAAGACCGAAACTTTTACGCAAACACGCCCAAAAACTTGAGCATTAAATAGACAAGCCAAATAAACACAGCTACCGGCGCCGCAGCCATCGCCAGGCAAACCGTCACCAGTACGGCCAGGAACATGAGACCGCCAACGGCGTTCAGGATTGCAAAGAGGCTCTCTTTACTTGTCATGGTCCTTCTCCTTTGCCAGTTCGCTGTATCCGCCGAGCCAATATCTAGACGCCCAGCGTTTGTTACGGGCCTCGGCCCATGGATTCCACGGGCTGTCTTCCGGAACTTCAATCGTTTGGCCTTCGCCGATCTTCACCAGAGCTCTATTGCAAAACTCTTCGTAGGTCTTACAGCCGGACTTAAGAAAGCCTCTTGGCGAAAACATCTTCGGAAAAACATCCGGGAATCCGAATTTGTCGTCTGACGGTCTTTCCTCTCGGTAAAGAATTGTCTGAACCTCGAAATTGAACGTTCTGCACCAAAGCTCCAAAATGTCCGGAGTGCTGCGGGGAGGATTCAAGAGCTTCACATAACGCATTGCACCCACTGCGATTGCAATGGCTCCGCGAGAGACGCCGTTCTTATAGTCTTTGGAAAGCTGTTTTAGCCAACAGAGCTCATAGTCAATTGCATGAAGACGCTTTTCCAGTTCTTCGACGCCTTTGACTTCGGCAACACAGCACGGGCCGATGTGAAGTAAAAAACAAGGCGTGCTCATTTGATCCCCCATTCACCGGTCATGTCGAACGCGTAGCAAAGATTTGCAATCGCCATGAAATCATTAAAGAGAAGTGAGTCGGAATCGCTGTTCTTGCCTCTGCGCAGCAGAAGAACGTTGCCGAAAAACTTCGTTCCCTGGAATACGAAGGAAGGTTTGCGGGCCAGCATGCCTTCCTCGTCCATGAACGCATCCAGGACAACTCCCGGCGCCCATCCTATAGACAAGTGCTCGATGGTTTTGCAGCAAGTAAGCTCGCGGATGCTCTCCAGATCGTCCGTTAATTTGACGAGTCTGCCGACCGGAAGCGAGCTGCCCCCTATCGGCATCAAAAGAGCGCCTAACAGCGTTTTGAATTCTTTGGCCATGACGGATTCCTCCTAGAAAACTTTGTCGAGCGCAAGCGCGGCCGTGATTGCCAACGGCACTATGTAGATGAACGCCAGCAGTGCGTACGCCATCCGCTTGCGCATCGAAAACCGGTTGAAACTGAATTTCCGGGAGTCGAGACGCCGGAGCTGTTTATCGAGCCGCTGTCTGGCGACTCTCCTTTGATCGTCTGTCATGGTTGTTTTTCCTTGGACTAAAAATGAGGGCTAAGACAAGGGAATTAGTCAGCAGTGGACTCAAGAGATTTTTGCTTCGCGTCGATTTGTTTCCAAGCCTCAAGGTTCGGGTACTCTTTGCGCAAAAACATTCCGGCCATTCGAGGAATTCCCCGCCTTTTCCAATTGCTAATGCACCCAAGAGTCACATCTAACTTTGACTGGAGCTCTTTGATTTCTATTTCTTTAAGGATTTTTCGAGCGTCCACAGAAGAAATTTTTCCACTCATGATTAACGATTGTTTAAATTTACGTTTATACATTAACGCCTGTTTAAATTTAAGTCAATCATCTGTTTTAAACATTTGTTTTAATCTTTCTATAAAGAGGTGCGTATGAATCTTGCTGAAAGAATTAAACTCGTTTTGAATGAAACTGGCTTAAATAAGTCTCAGTTTGCAAGCAAAATTAAAGTGACTCCGGCAACTGTCGCCTACTGGTGCTCAGGGAGGACTAAGCACTTACGTGGCGACTATGCGTCAAGAATCAGCCGCGTTTTTGGTTATGCGACTTTTTGGCTATCTGAAGGGCAGGGTCCCAAGATGATTAACCAAAACGAATCCGGTTTCCCTTTAGTTTCGGCCCTTGATACGGAAAGAATCCCTCTCATTAAAATTGAGGATGTGGAAGATAAAACAAAATGGAAGAACGACTCGTTTATTCTTACAGATCTAGATATGAGTAGTGGTTCCTTTGCTGTTGAAATAAAAGACTCTTCAATGTCTCCTGCCTTTAATATTGGAGATCGGGTAATTTTTGACCCTGAATTAACGGCCGCGCCAGGCGACTACGTGATTGTTAAAGTCAGAGACGAAACACCGGTTTTTAGAAAGCTTAAGGTGCTCGGTTTTTCTGAGGATTTAAAGCCTGTCCTGGAGTTCGTCCCTCTTAATAATGATTTCCCTTCAATTCAGTCTGACAAGTTACAGACCAAAATTTTAGGCGTTATGACAGAACACAGAAGATATCGGCCTTCTCATTAAATCTTTTAACCTTGTTAATTATCCTTCCAGAATTTAAACAACTGGAAGGATTTTTTTTGACTTCAGTTGACATGCGTTTAACATTTGTTTAAATTAATAACATTAACAGTTGTTAATGGTTAGTCTCATGCTCAACAACAAAGAAAACAGCCTTCCGACATGGATATTCTTCTCCAATGTCGACGCCACATTAGTCAACGAAAGCGCCCGCCAGCTCCTCGCATGGAGCGGTGAAAGTTTCGGCCGCCTGCTCGCCGGCACTGAAAATCTTCTGGACGTTCTGGTGGACGGCGATCACCGTCTTGCAGCCGAGAACGTCGTTAAGCTCATCGGCCTTCTCGGCGCCTGCGTTGCGTCCAACCCAACTCCACATCCGAGTGTCCGGGAATTGTTCACGGACTGCGTCATGATTTTGTCCCGCAAGCTCGCAGAGCTGCCGAAGGAAGAAATATGAGATCGGGCGAAATCACTTTCAAACTTTCCAATGACGTCTTTAACGACGCGGTCGAACTCGTAGCACGAAAGACCTCGCTCATGGGTGCTGTGAACCACCCGATTGCCGGAGACATAGAAGCTCGCATGCTCGACGATGTTGCCAAGCAGCTCGGAAAGACTCTCCTTACTAAAAGTCAAAAGATCCGTTTTATCGGGCGTTGCGGCGTCCAGACGGAAGAGGAAAAAGTGAGCCAGGATCGCTTCACATTCTTCGTCAATCCGTGGGATACGCCTTTCCTTCTCGACCTTTTGAATCAAAAGGCGATGCTCGAGAAAGCGTGTGAAGAACAGCCGGACCGTAAGGGCGAATTCACGTGGGAGATCGAAAAGCTCTGCTGCCGTATCGGCAATGTCCTTGTTCTAAACAATCAGGGTTTGATGATCGACCGGGCGTCGGGCTCTGACAAGGAGCAAAAATGATCGAAATCGACGGCATTACAGTGCGCGGCTGCATCTCCTTTGATCGCTCGAAAAAAGACACTTCTTCCAGCGGGAAGGTCACTTGGCACAAACGTTGGGAGGCTGAGGCAGGCTATTACGGCGTGGCGTTCCGCAAACGCAGCAAACACCGGGCAATCCTTGAGGATTTCCTCCTCGACCTGCATCAACTCGACAAAGACGGTTTGCTGAAGGAAATCTGCGAGAAGTGCAAAGAGGTTGACGGCGGCAAAAAGCGATGGAACATCAACTCCCTTCCTGCCGGCATCCGAGGCCTTGTCGAACACTCCATGTCGAGCAAAAAAGAAAGTTTTGCAATTAATCAAGAGGAGCAGAAATGACCCGCGGAAGAATCTCCCTCTATCTCGATCTCGAGACATACGAGGAAATGGCCCGCATGCTCAGAATTCGGAGCGCATTGGTCAATCAAATGATGCTGGTAGGTATCTCGCACAGTGATCTCGATCAGTTTGCGAAATTGGAAAAAGATCTTGGCCTCATCTTGGCAAATAATCCTAAGAGTCCTTGGGAGCCGTTCGATCCGGAGAAAGAAGAAGAAGGAAAAATTACATTCTTTTTGAGCGGCAGCGACAAAAGCAAACTGCTCAAGCTCCTGAAGGAGAGAGACAAGATCATCGGGCGTTGGCTAGCCAGTCCGAACGACAAAGAAATTCAAATGAAGATCTTGGAGGATTCTCGCAATGTCCATCACTCCATTGGACACCTATTGGCCTGTTTCAACAAAGGGATTCTGGTAAAGCCGGAACCGGAGACTAACAAGGAGGAGCAAAAATGAGCGACGGCAAAATCACCTTCTACCTCCGAGGTTATGACAGAGACCGCGTGATCGAGCTGCTGGAGCAGAAGAGAGAACTCATGAAGGAAATGATCGCCAGCCATAACGGCAATGATCTGGACCGATTCGGCCAAGCGCTTGAAGCGGCTAAAAACATCACGAACCTGATAGGCAGCGTGCTTACGAATAGAAGTCTCAATATTTCGTACGACCCGATGCCGAAAGTCGAAGAAGAGGAATAAGCATGGACATCAAACTCACCAACACCGGCGTTATCCCGCTGGATGATTTCCGAGAAGGGCAAAATTTTCTTGTCTGGTTTGATATTCACTGCTCCGGTGCTGTGCTTCTCTACAAGGCCGGCGATGAGTTCCTATGCTCCGGCAACCTACGATCTGTCCCAAAAACTCAGGAGTTCTTGGCGTGGGAGCCTGTAGAAATTCAACACTCCTTCTCTCCTTACGTGACAAAGGAGCTCTGGCTAATTAGCCCGGATTTCTACAGTCCGATCGGTTGGGTTTTCAAAGACTTTGCAAATCCGGAGAAAGAGTACGTCTGTGAAATACGTGACAAGGAGTTTATCGACTTTTGGTTTAAGAGAGGCTCGGGGCTTTCTTGTAAGTGCGGCGACATTTATATCGCGACAATCAACAACATGCCAAACAATGAAGGGCTATACGAGATCGTCGATCTGAGGCAAAGCCGCTGTAAGCCGGAACTATTCGCTAAAACTTTCCTTGGGAGAGCGCGATGAAACGACTAGACCCTAAATGTCTGCCTGTCATCCTGAAGTTCGTCATGGACCGCCAGCTTGAGGCCGGCGCCATCGACTGCCAGGAAGCAGAAGAAACTCGTGACCAAATTGTCCGGCTGCTGGAGGACGAGGAAAACAGGGAAAACAAGACATTCATCATTTATCCGGACAAGGAGCAAAAAGGTGTTTTCACCGGAGGATATGAAGTGAAATTCAAAATCCGCGGCGAGGACTACAGCCTGCTGGTTGATTTAAGAAATTTTATTGAAGACCCTGTTAAGGAGTAATGACCATGAAAAGAAGATTAAATCCTGAATATGTTTCCGGAATTCTTCGTCGAACTAAAGACAAGGTGGAAGAGGATTTGTCTCCGGAAGAACTTGATGACTATTGCGATCGAGTTGTAGAAGCTCTTGAGAGGACCATTGCCGAAGACCCCGATTCCTATCAAGTCATGGTTGAACTGGATGTCCCAGGCGTCACGCCAAAAACGTCAATAAAGTGGTTTGCCCAAAGGTATGCAGACTTTTACCTATCGTTCGCTGAAGAAGAAATTCCAGACGAGAAAAGAGCGCGTCTTCTTAACATGTCCATCAAAGCTCGATTTGAAGACCTTAAGAAAGAAGCAGGGTGCGGAGCGCCCTTTTCCAACCTCACAATCAAAAGGGCAAAACGAATCCAAAGAATTTCTCAGCTCATTATCGATGAGCTTCTCGAGTTAGACCAACTAGGGAAACTCAGGTTCATCGACGGTCTTTCTTCCATGTCTAAGGGTTCGCTTTTCGGCATCAATGATCCGATCTTTTAACCGCTTCTGGGAAATCCATCATGAAAAAACTTAGACCTGAATTTGTGGCGGCAATGGCCCAAACCATCCAGGCATCCTCACCAAACTGTGAACTTACTTATGACACGATAAGAGAGTGCTGCGAGCAAGGGATAAAAAGACTTGAGAGCGCGGCCAACGATCCTAAGAACGGAAACGCTCAATCCGTGCTGATTTTCGTTGATTATGACCTTGACGGGAAATTAGGCATGTGTTTCTTCAACGCCCGAATCAAAGAGGATTTTTACGAGGACTCAGCACCGGCGCCAGTAAAAGAAACTTGCAGCCAAGAACCTGAAAATTCTCTGTCGAGAACCTACAAATACTTTGAGGTCGAGGACTCGATTATCAAAGAATACGGAAAGCTCGTTCCTCTGTATCCCCAGGCCGCCCGGCAGATTTGGAAAGAACTGCTCGACGAAGGGAAAGGCCTCGGCGGGAAGGCCACGAACTACCTTACGCTTCAGAGGTTCGTTTCTTCCCGGATTGAATATTTAATTAAGCTCGATTCAATGAGTGGCCGCCGCTGCAGCCAGATCGGAGAAAGCCTTTTCGTTGATTCCTCCGGTGAGAACTGCAAGCAGAGTCAGCAAATAGAGTCCGTCGGAATAAGCGGGGACCATGAATTGATCCATCATTCGCCCGCTGATCATGTACCCATTGCATCCGTCGACAGGATATTGGATGGCCCGGGCGAAAGTCTCAAACTTCAGACCGTCTGGCGCCTTTTTGATGTGGTCATGAAACTCAGTGGCGAAAGGAAGCTTTAAGGCGCCTCCCTGCAACGCGGCACATATGACCTGGATCGCCTCTTCTTTCTCCATGAAAACACGGGTGTTTTGAGATTCATCTGCCATTTTTTCTCTCCTTTCGGTAGTTGATGAATTGAGACCTCTTAATTATCCGATAGGAGTGACAGCCGGGAAAGACCGGCGCCCAACAACTCTGAGGAAAAGACCACAAACAACGAGGGTTCTATGGATTTTCTAAGATCAAAAATTAGGCTGGCTTGCTTCAGGCTCGGATTGTGGCTTCTTGGGAAGTCAATGATCGCTTTTGAGAAAAGCATAGGAGGCCGTCGTCTTAACGACCTCCGTCGCGTAACGCTCATTGAGCTGGATGGAAAAGAGTATGCCTTTGAGGGGCGGCTTTACATTCCTGTTAAACCCACTGGCGGCGATGAGTTGCTAGCAGCTTCACTATGGCCTGATGATCAGCCTCTCGCTGCAGCTCAAGAAATTCCTCCACAGAAACATCTCGAACAAGGAGCCGCGATCCGGTCGAAAGCCAAACAAGAAGTTCTGCTCCCTCCTGATACTCAGCCTCAACATAAAGGGGACTGTCGATGTGAACGATGGGATCAATAAACATATTTTCTCCGTGTTGGATTGTTGACTAGCAAATTAATTATCAAGCACGAAGTGACAGCCGGGAACAGACCGGCACTTATCGAAAATGTAACTACAAGCCCCCTGCTCCACTTTTAACCACCAACTTAGGCAGTCAGGCAACCGGGGACAGGAGGCTTCTAGTTACAACGGAAAAGAAAATGACACAGAAACTGAATCAAGTTTATTTAACGAGCCTCAAGAAGTTCATTGCCAAGCGCGAGAAAGATCCTGCGCAACAGGGTCGAGTTTTCCGGAATATTGTTCAGCTGCTTGAGCATCAGGCAAACGACAGAGACCTTCTGGCAGCGCTCAACAATGAACCTCGTTGGACCGGCATGATCGGACGAACTCTGTGCCGGATCACGGCAAACCTGTTTTTTGATTACGAACGAGACGGAGCACAAAAATGAAACCGATTCTTGATCCTATGTGCGGACCAAAGATGTTCTACTTTGACAAAGACAATGCAAACGTGCTCTTCGGGGATATTCGCTGGGAAACTCACTGGACGCGGCAATACAAAAAACTTGAAATTCACCCGGACAAGTTGATGGACGCCAGGGAGCTCGAGTTTCCGGACAACTCGTTTTATCTCGTCGTGCTCGATCCTCCGCACCTCATTAACTGCGGCAAAACCTCCGACATGGGGAAAAGCTACGGTGTGCTGGAAAAAGAGTGGCATGTCGGCATGAAAAAGATCTTTGACGAGGCCTGGAGAGTTCTCAAGCCGAACGGAACTCTGATTTTCAAGTGGGCCGACAAAGATGTGACGCTGGCAGAGCTACTTTACGTGCTCAAACGTCAGCCGCTCTTGGGAGACAAGAAACCCTCGGCCAACAAAGCAGGAACAAACAGATTTTGGCTGGTATTTTTTAAGGAGGAAGAAGGCAATGCCGACAAGTAAAAAGCCTCGCAAGGTACACAGACCGATAAAGATTCGTTTGCCCGGCGCCCACTACTCCGACGCAATGGTCACTGAGCTGAAATCTATCGTGAACAGAACCGCTTTGATTATTGAAATCACACTGCCCCGCGGTGATGCAACGGATGATCACATGCACTGCATTCAAGATTTTCTCAACTGGGGCGGAATTGTGGTGTACCTAAGGCGCCTCAAAGGGCAGGAAGAAGCCAAACAAGAATTCTTTGAGCGATTCCAGGAAGCACTGCATGCATTAAATGACATTCTCAATCGTAAAAATGCGAAAAAGGCCACAAATCATTACGTGGGAACAGCCCATGAGCTGGATGTTTTGAGAGATGTCGGTGCCGAAATCTGCAGCATTTTGAGAGAAGGATTAGAGACAGCTCCCCGCCGGACAGTACGTGAATTCATGGCGGTCAAGAAGCTTATTGATGACGAACACGAACGCCGGGAGAAACTAGGCCTCCCGCATGGAGTGCATGAGATGGATGAGGATTTGGTGCTTAGGTATTTAGAGCAGGTGGCGTAAATGGATAACTCGGAAATGGATTTATTGGCTGACAAAATCGCAGATCGTATCAGGCCGCCTTTGGTTGTGAATCAGAATCAAATCTCTGCCATGCTTGGATTCTCTTGTATTCAGGGAAAGGTTTCTCAGACTGTCCGGAACATTATCAACAGACCGGACTTCCCGGCGCCATTTTATTTGTCTGACGGCAAAAGCAAACGATGGCGTTATATTGATGTCCAAGCATGGATAAACGGCCTTTATCATGAGGAACTGAAGCTGAGACGGATTGCTTCTATTCGTCGTCGAGCCTCTTAGCAATATCCGCTGCCGTCGGACGATAGTATCTCTGCAGCATTGCAATATTCTTGTGCCCCGTCTGTCTCGCCAGCGCGAGAACATCCAGTCGGGGCACACCAGTTTTCGGATTAGGGGAAGCTGCCCATGTTGCAAACGTTGCCCGGGAATCGTGAAAATTCAAACCTTCTTTGATCAGACGCCCTTGAGAATCAGTGACGGGGCCTAGGCCTGCACGATTGCGAACTTTTCTCCAAATGGCCGAGGCTGTTTCTGATGCTATCCCGAAAATTCTTGGCTTAAAGTCCCGTTCTCGGACCAAATTTAAAATTCTTAGAGCCTCGGCAGGCATTGCGACATCTCTTGCCGACCCAGTCTTTGTCGCTTCTTTCGGCAAGTGAATTACCCGATCAGTAATCCACGCTTCCTCTAATTGAATGATTTCACCTAAGCGCATTCCGGTTCTACAGGCAAATAGGAAAGCAGCGACAACCATTTGAGTGCTGTTCCTTGGCGCGGACTCTCCGTCCCATCCGGACGCTTGTTTGATCAGTTCCAACTCATAATCGGATGCCACACGTTCACGATGTTCAGGTTCCTGAGGTCTATTGCTAATTTCTGAACATGGATTTTTATCGGCCAGCCCTAACCTTATTGCATGCCGGAAAATAGCGCTGATGAGATTCACATCCTTGATGATTGTGGAATCCCCGATCCGTCCTCCAGTTTTTAAACTGGGCGTGCGCTTGCGTTCGTTAACGTACTGTTCGATGTCAGCCGGATGGATGTCTCTCAGGAGCCGTTGAGCAAATTTAAGTTTTCTAAGATTGCTCAGCTTAAAAAGTTCTTGTCGCTGGGTCTTTTTTGTCGGCGTTACTTCTCTCTCGTAAATATCAATCGCCTGCTCAAACGTAACTTTAGATTCTTTTGTTAATTCGTCGGCTTCCAGTAACTGCTGGAATTTGCGCGCCTCGGTTTTGGTTTTGAAATTTTTAGATCGGTGTTTCCCGTTTTCCCGCCAGCGTACAGAATAAGTTCCGCAAGGTGTTTTTGAAATGGCTGACATCATTAAGCTCCAAAGCGTACATCACTACGTACAGAAACACGTACATTTTATATATTTTTGTAGCGCTTTGGCGGATATGATAGAGGCCAATCCATTGAATTAGAGAGGGTTGTAGCGGAATATAGCACTATGTAGAAGAATGATTGGTGGCCCCAACTGGACTTGAACCAGTGACCAATCGATTATGAGTCGACTGCTCTAACCAACTGAGCTATGGGGCCTAATGATGAAGGGTCACCATTGTGCAGAAGCGTAATTCTATCAGATCTTCCAATAATTCGTTTTTAACCTATCATTCTCGAAAAGCCGAGACAATTCCGTAGATAGAATTCGAAAGATGGTGGCCCAACTGGACTTGAACCTGGGACCAGTTAGAAGACGAAGTTCCTCTTTATGTCAATAATATGGCCTTAGATTCTATCTTCTAACCTACCCCTCCTTCTAACGAAGCGTTGAAATCTCTACAAAGGATCTCTAAACTGCTCCGGCGCAGGGTAAAGCAAAGGCCGGAAAATTCCGGCCCTACTTCGTATCTTTTTAGATCTTAGTTATTGCTTCCGCCTTCCATGAAGCTCTTCAATTTATCCGAACGGCTCGGATGACGAAGCTTACGGAGAGCTTTGGCCTCGATCTGACGAATTCTTTCGCGAGTGACATCGAACTGACGACCAACCTCTTCCAGAGTATGGTCAGTACTCATTTCAATGCCGAAACGCATTCTCAGAACCTTGGCTTCTCTCGGAGTCAGAGAATCCAGGACTTCCTTAGTGATCTCGGTAAGACTGGACTGCTGAGCGGCTTCCGCAGGAGCAACAGTTCCGAAGTCTTCCAAGAAATCTCCAAGATGAGAATCCTCGTCGTCGCCGATCGGAGTCTCCATAGAAATCGGTTCTTTAGCGATCTTCAGAATCTTACGGATCTTGTCTTCCGGCATATCCATTTTCTCCGCCAACTCTGCCGGATCCGGTTCAACACCTGTTTCCTGAAGAATCTGACGAGAGATTCGGTTCATCTTATTGATGGTTTCAATCATGTGGACCGGAATACGAATTGTTCTGGCCTGGTCAGCAATAGATCTCGTAATAGCCTGACGAATCCACCATGTGGCATAAGTAGAGAACTTATATCCGCGGCGGTATTCGAACTTATCAACAGCCTTCATCAAGCCGACGTTGCCTTCCTGAATCAGATCCAGGAATTGCAGCCCGCGGTTGGTGTACTTCTTAGCAATAGAAATCACCAAACGAAGGTTAGCCTCGGTCATTTCACGCTTAGCTTTTCTAGCCTTAGCCTCACCAGTCGCCATCTGGTTGTAAACGTCCTTCAGATCCTTCAGAGGCAGTGTTACAGCATTCTGAATATTCTGCAGCTGCTGCTGGAGGTGCTGAATTTCAGGAAGTTTACGTTTGACGTCGATTGCGTAAGGCTTGTCGCTCTCAGCAATTGCCTGAGACCATGCCAGGTTCGTTTCATTGTCAAGGAATTCCTTGAGGAACAGCTCACGCGGCATCTTTGCACGGTTGACGACGATGTCGTAAATTCGGCTTTCGTACTTACGAACTTCTTCAAGCTGAGTTTTCAGCATGGTGCAAAGACGTTCGACCGTATTAGCTGTAAAGCGCAGAGAAAGCAGTTCTTCCTGAATTGCGTCCTGAGCCTTAATGAAAGCAGGAGAACGGTAACCTTCAGCCTCGTAGGCATGCTTCAGATCCTGATAAAGCTCTTTGCAGTGGTCCAGTTTGGCAAGAACGACAGTCTTGAGTTCGTCAATCTGACCTGCCGTCATACCGGAGGCACCGATGTCCGTGCTTTCGTCGTCTTCAGCCACCTGCTCACTGGCTTCTTCGTCCAAACCGTCAACCAAGCCGTCAACGATCTGGTCAATCTGCATCGTGCCGTTTCTGACCTTTTCAGCATCTTCCAAAATGGCAACAATCGTCGTCGGGCAGCCGGAGATGGCGTGAACCATGTGCTTCAGACCGTCTTCAATTCGTTTAGCGATTTCAATTTCGCCTTCGCGAGTCAGAAGCTCAACGGAGCCCATTTCTCTCATGTACATTCTGACAGGGTCAGTTGTACGACCGAATTCGCTGTCAACGGTGGCCAAAGCGGCTTCTGCTTCTTCTTCAGCAGCGTCGTCGCTGGCTGTCGGAACAGAGTCGCCGATGAGCAAATCGTCAGCGGTCGGAGCCTGTTCGTAGACCTGAATACCCAAGTCAGCCAATGTCGAAATGATCTGATCGATCTGATCCGGATCGACGATGTTTTCCGGCATGTGGTCGTTAACTTCAGAGTAAGTCAGATAGCCTCTTTCCTTACCCATGCGAATTAACGCCTTGAGCTTGTTCAAACGAGTTTCTTTATCGTCTTCCTCATGATGAGCATAGCTGCGGTTCAAGGCCTCTTTCATTGCCTTGTCACGAGCTTTGCCTTTTCCGCGAACAGAAGCCGGCGGAACATAAGATTCAGCGATTGCGACTTCTTCATCGATGGAATCATCATCGCTGTCACCGACGAGGTCATCCTCGGTTGTCTCGACTTTTGCCTTTCTGCCGGGACGGCCGCGCTTAGCTTCAGGTTTTGCTTTTGCTGTGGTCTTTTTAGCTGCTGTTTTCTTTGCAGGAGCTTTTTCGGCCACGGCTTCATCAGCAGCCTCGTCAGCTGCGGCAGATTTAGCAGTTGTCTTTCGTGCTGTTTTTTTTGCTGTTGTCTTTGCAGGAGTTTCTTCGGCTGCAGCTTTAGTGGCTTTAGCTGCTGAGGTCTTTCTCGTCGTTTTCTTAACCGGTTCTGCCGCTACTTCAGCAGCAGTTTCTTGAGCAGCTGCTTTCGGAGTACGAGTTCTCTTTGCAGTAGTTGTTTTTTTAGCAGCGGTTGTTTTTTTCGCTGTGGTTTCGGCAGCTTCTACTGTTTCTACAGTATCAGCACCGACATTCGTAGTTGTCTTCTTAGTTGTTTTTTTGGCTGTTGCCATGTTCCACCTTATGATGACTACGCATCAAACGATCGAAAAAACAAAAGCGGAAAAAATGCACCGCAAAACTGCTCGTGTAAAATTCCGCCTGTCTTTAACGAATTAACCTGAAACGGACGGTCGAAGGAAGCAAAAAATTTAAGCGGTCACAGCTCTCGACCGATACGTAAATCCTTCAACACCCGACTCAATTTCAGGGTTTTTAAAGCGCCTCCGATCTATCCTCGATCTCCTGGGCGCGCAAATAGTCCTACCGACTATTTTGGTAAGGTGATTTTACCATACCTGTCAAGACCATCCCCTTAATTTTTGCGAATTCGTCGCAAATTGAGGACTATTTCTGATAATGAGCTTAGGAAATTGTCGGGTAAGTTTTGCGAAGAACTTTTTCGACCAAAATGCCCCAGATAGGAAGCATCCAAAGATAAACGGCTGCGACAACGCAGCTTTCCGGCGCCCCAATGGTTGCAACGGGAACTGCGCCGGCGATGGACCATGGAATTAAAGGCGCGATGACAATCGCGGTGTTTTCTAGAGAGGCGGCCATTTTGATCTTATCGGGCTGGATCTTATTGCACAGCTGCTCGGTCAAAATAACTGCAAGCATCTGGTTGCAGGATAAAGCAGCCGTCGCCAAGGCGGTCAGCGTAATTGTGAGGAAAACGCCTGCCTTCGCACCGAGATAAGCAATGCCGTTTTCCAAACGTCTCAGCATCCCTGTCAGTTCAAAAATCCCCGCAAATGTACAGGATATCGAGATGATGCAGCAAACCTGAATCATCGAAATGACCCCGCCGCCGTTCATAAGACGCCCAACCTCAGGAGAACTTGCCTGGTAGCCGCTGAATAAAATCTTGCAAAGTTCAATAGAACCTAAATCTCTCAGGAAAAGCGCTGTGACGAAAGCCGATGCGATACTCGCGATCATAGTGAGCTTAATGTCGGCCTTGAGCATGACCATCGTTAACAGAATGATGGCCGGAATCAAAGTCCAAGCAGACAGGATGTATTCCTGACTAAAAAGTTTTGTCAGGTCAATATTCGCGGCTTGGGCGCCCTGCCCGTTTCCTACAAAAAAGTAAATGAGACACGCGAGGAGGAACGGGATGAACCCTGTCCTCAACATGTTTTTAATGTTTTTATAGAGCTCCGTACCGGTAACGGCACAGACTAATTGCGCGCTGGTCGACACCGGAGAGCAGCGATCTCCGACATAGGCTCCTGCCAGAGCGGCCCCGCCGGCCCAAAACGGAGAGACGCCCATACCGACACACAGCGACATGGTAACAACACCCATCGTTGCCGCGGTACCAAAGGAAGTTCCGATCAGAGAACTCAAGGCAGCATTCAAAATAAAGGTACCCAGGAGACTCCAGGAAGGAGAAATGATCTCGGAGGCATAGCTGACCAGGTAGGCAATCGTTCCGCTCGCTCGCCAAGAGGCAGTCAACGCTCCGATTAAGAGCATCACTATGATGATGTTGCTGATCTTGGCAATGCTTTGACGACAAGCCCTTCCGATTTCCTGCAGGCTAAAGCCGCGGTAAAGGGCGTAGCCGCAGAAAAGGAAAAAGGCGAAAATCAGTGCGTAGAGGATCGATGTGCCCGTGAAGAGGCAGTAAAAAAGAGAGGCGCAAAAACTACCGACTGTCAGAACTTCTAACATTCCTACTTCTCTCGTTTTCTCAACAGAATATCGTTAATGCCCGCATCAATGGATTTGATTTCTTTTTGGAGATCCTGATCGAGCTGCATCAAATCTCTAAAAACCTTTCGGTCGGCGTCATCTAACGTGCCCTTTGTCGACAAAGCCCGACGCTGTACCTCAACACGATTCAACTCCATCTGAAGCAGAATTCGGCGACATTCCAAACGCGCTGCTTCCAGCGGTGTTTGGAGAATCTGTCCTTGACTTAGCCCTTTTCGAATGACGGAATCAATGCCCTCTTCCAGTAAGAAGGTGGAAATCATTGAACGGGCCGAATCCATTTCTTTTTCGAAATTTTCATCGGCCGGTCCCGGAAGGTCTGCCAAGAATTGGGCCAGTGTGTGGCCGCTCTCATCCTCATGCGTCACTCTTTCAATCACCTTGAACAGCAATTCGGAGACCGGAGAATTGCTTTCAGAAAGCTGCTCGGCGAGCATGCCTTCAAATTCCAGTGCAAGCTGAGGAAAACGCAGGAAGTTTCTCAGGAGTGCCATTAAAGGAGCATCAGCTTTCGGAGGAATGCTGCGCCCGGTCGACGTCGGAATCCTCGGCTGTTTGTAGCGGTCATAGCCCCTGCCGAATCCGTAACGCTGATTACCAAAGCCGTTAATTCTCTGAGGAGCCGCCGGCGGCAGCACAGGGAAACCGAAATACTTACGCAGTTCGTCGGAATTTTTATAGCCGACTGCCGTGCTCAAACGCTCAATTAAGCCGTCGCGAAGAAGCGCACTTTTTGTCTTACGAACCAGCGGAGAAGCTTCTTCAATAAATGCATTGCGGTCTTCAAGGACGGCCAAATCCAGTCCTTGGGACAAAGCTTCAATCAGGTAGCTCGAAAGCGGCAGGGCTTTTTTTAACATCTCTTCGAAAGCGAGTGCTCCGGACTTCTTGACCAAACTGTCGGGATCTTCGCCTTCAGGAAGGAAAACAAAGCTGACCTTCTGAGCATCATCCAAGAGCGGAAGCGATAAATCCATTGCGCGCTTTGCCGCCTTGCGACCTGCCGCATCTCCGTCAAACGAGAAAATGACGTGATCGGTCATCTTAAGAAGGCGTTCGATATGCTCAGCCCGAATTGCTGTACCCAACGGCGCACAAGCTTCTCCGAATCCGGCTTGAGAAAGCTGGATCACATCCATTTGGCCCTCGACCACGATGACGCGCTTTTTATCCTGAATGCTTTTGCGCGCTTCGTACAAGCCGAAAACTTCGGAGCCTTTCGTAAAAATCGGTGTGTCGCCGGTGTTGATGTACTTAGGCTCTTCCCCGATCATCGTTCGGGCACTAAAAGCAATGACTTGTCCGCGAATATTGCGGATCGGGAACATGAGGCGGTTGCGGAAGAAATCGTAGACATTTCCGCTTTGACCGGTTCTCTGAAGGCCGGCTTCTAAAAGCAAAGGCTTGAGATCAGGTGTGAAGACGGCGTCTAAGTTATGCCAGGCATCGGGTGAGAAACCGATACCGAAACGCTCGATGGTCTCGTTTTTGAGTCCGCGGTCATGGAGATAATCTTGTGAGAACTTGTCGCTGTTGAATTTATCGCGATAAAACTCCATTGCCCTCTGCATAATCTCAGACAAACGCGGTTTACCGCTCTTAGGTTTAGGTGCGCCGCCTTCGTAGCGAACCTGCATGCTGAATTCGGAGGCAAGTTTTTCGACCGCATCGACGAACGGGAGATTCTCATACTTCATTAAGAAGCTGATGGCGTTGCCGTGTTCTCCGCAGCCGAAGCAGTGATAGAAGCCGCGTTCGCGGTTCACTGAAAAGCTCGGGCTTTTTTCATTATGGAAAGGACAGCACGCCCAGGCCGAAGCACCTTTTTGCTGTAAAGGAACTCTTCGGTTAACGACCTCGTAAATGTCTGCTCGGTCAAGCAGTTCTTTAATAAAAGACTGTGCGATCAAGAATCAAACTCTCACAAGAAAAGGCGGGGGACGGAAAATGTTTTGAAAGATCCGGCCGCTATAAACAAAAAGACGTCCCGCAGGACGTCTTTTATAAAATCTTCCAGCTTACTGAGCTAGTCTTGCCTTAAGCAGTGCGGAAACTCTGCCCATGTCAGCTTTGCCTGCAACCTTCGGCTTGATCATTCCCATGGCTTTGCCCATGGCGGCCGGGCCGCTGAGTCCGGCGGAAGTCACAACCTCGTCAACGATTTTCTGAATTTCTTCCTCAGAAAGCTGGGCGGGCAAATAGACTTCGAATGTCTTAATTTCCGCAGACTCTTTATCGGCCAAATCTTTACGATTTCCGGCCAGATATTGTTCAACTGAGTCTTTGCGCTGCTTGATCAATTTTGCAATGATCTGTTGAATGACAGCATCATCTGCGGTGATCTGCTCGTCGACTTCTTTCTGTTTGATCGAAGAAAGAAGCATACGAAGCGCGCTCAGTTTCTCTTTATCATGAGCGCGCATCGCGTCGCGCATATCAGAGGTGATCTGGTCTTTTAAACTCATAACTGCCTCTGTTTTGAAGTGCTTGAAGAATTAGTAGAGCTTCTTCGGGAGCATCATGCTGCGAAGACGCTTGTAGTGACGCTTGATAGCGGCAGCTTTTTTGCGTTTGCGTTCAGCAGTCGGTTTTTCATAGAATTCGCGAGCGCGAAGTTCAGTTAAAAGACCGCTCTTTTCGATCGTGCGCTTAAAGCGACGAAGAGCAACTTCAAAAGGTTCGTTTTCTTTAACACGGATTGTGGGCATCGAGCACCTAAACTAAATAACTGTTTAAAAATAGTTTCTTGGTTGAGTAAGCGGAATGCACAGGCCTTCCCCTACTCGAAAGTCAGCAATTCTAATGCATTTTTCACTTCCGTGCCTTAACTATCTCATTTAAGTAACAATTTATTTGGCCGAGAGTGCGGGAAGACGGTCGTTTTCTCAACCGAAAAGATCGAATTGAGCAGATAACGCAGCACCTATTTTTCTCGCGACCCACAATAGATTCTTCTTTTGCTGAAGGAGCTCAAAAAATGGACAATGATTACTCATGGACAAAATTTAATCCTGCGGCCGCACAAAAACTTTGTGCATACTCCGACCGCAGAGAGGAACTCTTAAGCTGGCTTTATTCAGCGCTTCCTGAAGAAACGAATTACCTTCATGATCCGGACCACAAGAAGCTGACGGATATCGATCCTTTCACAGTCTTCGGTGTGATGAACCGTCACATCTCTCAGGAAAAGAAAGCTGAAGTTGCAAAGGCTTTCAAAATTTTCTTCAAAGTGGATGAACCCTCGCCGACGGACTTCCGCGGTGTGTCTCCGCTCAATAACGAAAACTCGATGTTTTTCGGCTTCAAGGACGGTAAAACCAAAGAAGACATTAACAATCTGTGGACCCTTTTCTTAGGTATTTTCGGGCAAAACAACGAGGTTGCCGATCTGTTTAATGAGATGACTCGTCATCAGTATGGAATCAAGTTCAACTTGACCATGGGCATGTATTGGGTCTGCCCCACGAAATATTTCCCGCTGGACGGTCCGAGCCGCAAATACCTTAATGCAAGAGGCGTTCCTGTTTCCGAACAAGTACCGTCCTACGACGAATTCTTGAAAATCAGTGAGGAAGTCAGACAAAAACTTTGCGGCGGTTCAACAGCGGACAATGCGTTTGCCATCGTGACCCGCGATATTTATTACAGTACCCATAAAGCGCAGTAAGGCTAAAATTTGAACTTGGCTTATATCTATCGACAAAGAGAATGCTGATCCTCGGAATTGAATCTTCCTGTGACGAAACGGGTGTTGCCCTTTACGACACGGACAAAGGTCTTATTGCAGATGCGCTTCATACGCAAATCGAAATGCATCGTTTGTACGGCGGTGTCGTGCCTGAACTTGCCAGCCGCGACCACATTCGACGCATTATTCCTCTGCTCAACGAGGTTATGAAGAAAGCCGGTAAGATGCCGCAGGATTTAGATGCCGTCGCCGTCACAGAAGGTCCCGGACTCGCCGGAGCGCTGCTTGTCGGCAATTCCGTGGCTTACGGTATCGGGCTTGCGCTGGATATTCCGGTGGTCGGTATTCATCATTTAGAGGGGCACCTTCTCTCTTCACTTTTAGCTGAGGATAAGCCGACGTTTCCATTCATCGCTCTGCTTGTGTCGGGCGGACATACCCAAATTATGGAAGTGCGTGCTTTAGGCGACTATGAACTGCTAGGGGAAACGCTGGATGATGCCGCAGGTGAAGCATTCGATAAGACTGCTCAGGCGCTGGGTTATTCCTATCCGGGCGGCCCGGCTGTTTCCGCACTTGCGGAGAAAGGCAGACCCGGCGCCATCGAACTTCCTCGGCCTTTGATTCATGCGCCGAACTTGGACTTCAGCTTTTCCGGCCTCAAGACCGCGGTCATGAACACCGTTCGCAAAGAACCGAAGCCTCTGTCTCAGGAATTTAAGAACAATCTGGCGCGAGCCTTTGTCGATTCCGTAACAGACGTTCTGGTGACAAAGTGTCTGAAAGCACTGAAGAAAACCGGCAATAAATCCCTGGTTGCTGCAGGCGGCGTCAGCGCGAATAAACAACTTCGCGCTCGTTTAACAGAAGCCTGCCGTAGGCGCGGTGTCAAAGTATTCTTCCCGCCCCAAGCGCTTTGCACCGACAACGGCGCCATGATTGCAGCTGCCGCAGGAGCTCACTTAGCTGAAATTAAAGATTTGAGGAATAAGAAGCCGGACGGATTTTCTATTAAACCGAGATGGTCGCTGGAGCATCCGAACGATAACGATTAGTTTTTGTTTTGGCGAGCACCGGAAGATTCCAGCCGAACACCGCAAATACTGCACTTAGCAAAAGAGCCGAGATCAGAAAACTCGGCTCTTTCGTTATCTGTCTAAAACTGGCGGTCAGAGACTACTTTTCAATCGCACATTCGACTTCGACGGCACCCAATTGGTCCTTCAGCACTTTCGGATCAATCTTGACGTTATAGCCGCGCCTGCCGCCGTTGATATAAATGAACGGCAAATCCAAAATCGTTTTTTCGACGTACACCGGCATGTTCTTCTTCGTACCGAACGGCGAAGTTCCGCCGACCTGATAGCCGGAATTCTTCTCAGCGATTGCCGGTTTGCAAGGTTCGATATGTTTACGGTTCGTTTGGCGCGCCAAATTCTTAGTAGAGACTTCTCGGTCACCATGCATCAGGATGACGAGCGGTTTCTCATGTTCGTCCTGCATGATAAGCGTCTTTACGACGTTGTGTTCATCCACACCGAAACACGCGGCTGCCTGAGCCGTGCCGCCGTGTTCCACATACTCATAAATTCCGTCTTCAAAGGGCACTTTATGCTGCTTCAGCCACATGGTTGCCGGCGTGGCAGAAACATGTTCTTTCTTACTCATTCAAACTCCTCACATGTTTTGCTGTTCGTGCTTGAGCAGCCAACATTTTATTGAGACATTGGCGGCCGAATGCGCGAATCCGCCCAAATTGCTCTTTCCGACAACACGATGACACCCAACAAAAATCGGCAGCGGATTGTCTCCGCAGGCGGAACCCACAGCACGAGGAGAGCTGCCGAGGTTATCGGCAATTTGTCCGTAGGTCACGGTATCACCGGCTTTAATCTTTGCAATTTCTTTCCATACCTGACAGCGAAATTCCGTGCACTCTTCACCAGGCTTCCAATTGTCTAAGGCATGAATATTGCCTTCCAAATAAGAGTTCAGAGCCTGAACCGCCTTGTGATCGGCAAAACTTCCGAGGTCTTCTTCGACTGCTGCTTCCGACAGCTCACATCTAATGAGCTCGCCGTCTTTAAAGGTCAAAAGGATCGAACCGAACGGAGCGCTCAAAAGCGCCTGATTACTTTTGATTGTCACGAGCATTCTCCAAATCTTTCTTCCACAGACCCTTCGGGAGCGGGAACTTCACGTCTTCCTGCTGACCTGCCATGGTTTCGACTTCATCGGCGCCCAGAGTCTTGAGTTTTTCGACGATTTCGTCGACCAAGATTTTCGGGGCGCTGGCGCCAGCCGTAATGCCGACTCTTTCTATACCTTTGAACCAGTCAGGATTAATTTCTCCTGCGTCATCCAACAAGTAAGCCTTTGTGCCGGCGCCTTCAGCGACTTCTCTGAGTCGATTGGAGTTCGAGCTGCTCTTTGAGCCGACCACCAGCACGAGATCTACGCGACGTGCCAACTCCTTGACCGCATCCTGACGATTCTGAGTGGCATAACAGATGTCCGCTTTCTTGGGTTCCGCGACTAATGGAAAGCGTTTCTTTAATTCCTGGATCAGCCCTTTGGCGTCATCGTAGGAAATCGTTGTCTGACTGACATAGGCAACTTTTTCCGGGTTCTCGACCTCCAGATCCCAGACCTGAGCAGGTTTTTCAATGACATTGATTTCGGAATCAACTTGTCCGACCGTCCCTTCCACTTCCGGGTGACCGGCATGTCCGATCATGATGATGCGGTAGCCCTGCTTGTGCATCTTGATGACTTCCATATGGACTTTGGTCACCAGAGGGCAAGTCGCATCGTAAATCGTCAGATCACGGGCTCTGGCCTTTTCTTCCACTGCTTTCGGCACGCCGTGCGCCGAGAACACGAGGACCGATCCGTCCGGCACTTCGTCGATTTCATTTACAAAAATCGAGCCCTTTTCTCTCAGAGAATTGACCACGTGTTTATTGTGAACGATTTCATGGCGGACGTAGATCGGTGCTCCGTGCACTGCAAGTGCTCTTTCGACGATCGCAATCGCACGGTCAACACCGGCACAAAAGCCTCTTGGTTGGGCCAGCAGAATTTTCATATTTTTACGATAAAAGCAGATCAAATGTTCTTACATATTAATAGAAACGCTGATTTTTCGATTCGGATTCTTTCCTGAAAACCAAGGGCATTCTTGTCCGAGACATGAAGAATCACGGCTTCCGCGTTAAATCGGCTTTGAAAAGCGTAAATCATTGATCCGCCAATTTACTCCTTCAGACCTGCGATCGGAAAATAAGTGTCAGGGACCAATGCAAAAAGTTTGAAAAATCAGTATAATCGCTGTTTTTGGTTCTCCCCGAGGCAGTATTTCGGCGCGAGAAAAGTTTTTTATAACAGTTATTATTCTGGAGAGTTAGCGATGGCACGAGTGTGTCAAGTCACCGGCAAGGCTCCCATGGTTGGCAATCGCGTCTCGCACGCGAATAACAAGACCAAGCGCCGCTTCATGCCCAATCTGCAGTACCGCCGTTTTTGGGTTGAAAGCGAAAATCGCTGGGTTCGTTTGAGAGTTACTAACGCTGCATTGCGTACGATTGATAAGAACGGCATTGAAGCAGTTCTGGCGGACCTTCGCGCCCGCGGCGAAATCTAATAGGAGTTCACCATGGCGAAAGGTATTCGTGAAAAAATCAAACTGGCTTCTACCGCCGGTACAGGTCACTTCTACACAACCACTAAGAACAAACGCAATTCTAGTGGCAAGATGGAAATGTCCAAGTACGATCCGGTTGCCCGCAAGCACGTGATCTACAAAGAAACCAAGCTGAAGTAATTCGGTAAGGTTTTACGAAAACCGAGGCGCAAGTCTCGGTTTTTTATTGCCTGAAAAAAGCGAAAAAACTCGCGATTTTAAACATTTCAAGACCGCGAGTTTTTGTTTTTCTGAACTTAGGCTTTTGCCGGTTCTTCTGCCGCTTCGGACATCTCTTCCTTCGCCTCTTCGGAAGGCTGATCCGTCTGAGCGGCTTCAGCCGATGCGGCAGCTTCCGTCGGAGCTTCTTTCTTCTGCTCTAGTGTCGGGACTTCAGAAGCCGTCTCTTCTTCAGCCTTCGAAGCCTTGCGTTTGGACTCGGGTTTAACTTTTTCGAGCACAGCGCCGAAGAACCCGTCGGTTCCGTTGAGCTGGGGCAACATCACGAAGAAGTCACCGAATCTCTGAGCTTGGTAAGGAGAAATTTCGATTCCCTGCTTGCCTAAAATTTCGTATGAATTCAGCAGGCGGAAATCGGGATTTTCGGCCAGGAAATCATTGATGACGTCCTGATTTTCCCTCTGCAGAATCGAGCAAGTCGCGTAGACCAAGCGGCCGCCGGCTTTCAGCATCTTCGCCGCAGAGCGAATCACCGATTTCTGGATCTCGTTGATTCTATCGAGTTCGTCTTCTCCGAATCTCCACTTCAAGTCAGGGTTACGACGATACGTTCCGGTGCCTGAGCACGGGGCATCGACCAGGACTCTGTCCATTTTTCCGTACAGTCTCTTCACGCGCAGGTCATGTTCATTGCGAATCACGGCGGGATGGATGTTGGACAAACCGGCACGACGCATACGCGGCGTCAGTCCTGCCAAACGCTTTTCATTGACATCAAAAGCGTAGATGCGGCCGGTGGATTTCATCAGCGCACCCAGCGCCAACGTTTTACCGCCCGCGCCGGCGCAGAAGTCGCAAACCATTTCGCCGCGTTTGGGCTGAACTAAACGAGCAATCAGCTGCGAGCCTTCGTCCTGAACGTCAACTTTGCCTTCTTTGTAAATCGGCCACTGAGTCAATGCCGGTTTAATGTTCAAACGAACGCATTCCGGAGAGTACTGGCCCTTTTCGGCCTGAACGCCGTGCTGAGTCAGCTCTTCAATGACCTCGTCGGGCGTGGCTTTGAGTGTATTGACTCTTAAATCCAAAGGGGCGCTCTGCTGCATAGCCTCAAACAAAGCCTTGTGATCAGTGTATTGAACCACTGCTTTGTCGTAGAGCCATTTAGGTACCTCGGCCTGAATCTCTTTCGGGGCCTCTGAATTCTTCGGGCGAAGCATATTCTTCAGAGGTTCCTTTTCACGCCCCAGGATGGCGTCCGGAATATTGTCGATGCCGTACTGCAGCGCCAACGTAAGCAGCCCCGTCAGCTTCGGCGCTTTGGCAGGACAGACGGGTGCCATGCGCCAAGTGATCATGGAGAGATGGCGCATCGTGTAGTAGATAGCTTCGGCAATGATGGTTCTTTCACGCGGACCCAGATGACGGGCATTTTTGAAATAAAGGCTCATCAGGACGTCAGCCGGGCCGTCCAGCTTCAAAATCTTGCGAAGAGCCTTTGCAAGCTCGTCCACAATCAGCGAAGTAATACGAACTTCGCCGTTATGTGTGCTCTTCATCCGAGGATTAGGCGCCTTCTTCGGATCGTGTGTTCTTCTTTCTTCCGGCGACATACGAGCCAAACGTTCTTTGGCCGCGCGCTGACGATCGGTTAAATGACGCTTGGGTGCTTCCCGGCGTCTGCCCGGGCGAGCGGCCCCGCTTTTATTTGTTTTAGATTCCAATTTTTTACTCCGAATGGCAGATCCGATCAGCCGAGAATCGCAAGTTCCTGACTTGCTTCTCTATCCATGATCGTTCTGCCGTTTTCCAACCTGACTCTTCCTTCGGCAACAAGGCGCACGGCACGAGGATAAAGGACGTGTTCCTGCTTCAGAACCCTCGCTGCCAGTTCATCGGGTGTATCGCCTGCGAGAACGGGCACTGCTGCCTGCCCTACAATTGCGCCTCCGTCTAATACTGCCGACACAAAGTGAACAGTAACACCGTGAATTCGAATTCCCGCTTCTAATGCCCTTTCGTGGGTATGAAGTCCGGGGAACATCGGAAGCAGTGCAGGATGGATGTTAAGAATTCTTCCTTCAAATGCATTAACAAACAGCGGTGTCAAAACTCTCATGAAACCGGCCAGAACAATAAGGTCTGCCTCGAAATCCCCACAGGCCTTGATGAGCTCTTCTTCAAAAGCTTCTCGAGTCGGAAATTCTTTGTGATCAATCACCTTGAAAGGAATGTTGTTTTCCTTTGCAAAAGTGAGCCCGCTGGCTTCCGGACGGTTAGAGATCACGCCGGAAATTCGGACGCCGTACTTCTCGGGCCAATTTTCCTGAACGGAACGCTCGTAAACCGCTTTGAAATTACTGCCTCTTCCTGAGATTAAGACAACGATATTTTTAGACATGATGGGATGTGTTTGTAATGAATACCGAGATTTTGCCACTGTTCTCCGTTGGTTTTGAAAGAAAAGGCTTTTCTAACAAGAATTTTCATATTTATTGGCCTAAGCCGTCGGCAAGCGTCTTTTATAATCAATTGTTCGGACCGATTTCTTGCTCGTGTCCGAACTCTGTTTTTTGAGACTGATTATTTTGTTCACGGAAACTAAGGATGAAAAAGGTTTTTAGGGGACTGCCAAGTCCTGAAGAACGGCTTGACTGTGCGGTTGCCATCGGAAACTTCGACGGAGTTCACCGAGGCCACCAGGCACTTCTTCATGAAGTTGTTGAGGCCGCACACGCCAGACTGCTCTGCCCGGCTGTTTTAACTTTTGAACCTCATCCGCGTGAATTTTTTAACCCCGAAGACGCACCGCGCCGTATCTCGAGCCTGCACGATAAAGTGGAAGCCATTGAAGCCTGCGGTATCCAGCGTGTTTACATCCTTCGCTTTAACGAGCATTTAGCTTCGCTCTCTCCCTGCGACTTCGTGAAGGAAATCCTTGTGGACGGACTTCACGCGCGCTGGGTGACAGTCGGAGAAAATTTCCGTTTCGGAGACAAACGCGCCGGCGACATCAAGCTTTTGGAACAGCTCGGAAAAGAATTTCACTTCGAAGTTCATCCTATGCCGATGCTTTATCACACGCATGCGCCAATCTCGAGCTCCCGCATCCGTCATGCTTTAGCCGAAGGCGATATTCCGACAGCCAATTACATGTTAGGGCGTCCTTACATGATCAGCGGTCGGGTTCTCCACGGCAAACAGCTCGGACGCACACTCGGATTCCCGACGATCAATCAGCGTATTCTCCCGCCGCATTCCAAAGCCAAACCTGCCATTGAAGGTGTCTATGCCGTCAAAGCGCACGGTATCGGTCCTCGTCCGATTGAAGGCGTGGCTTGTGTCGGAAGAAGACCGACGGTCGACGATCACGGCGAGTACCTTCTGGAAACTCATCTCTTTAATTTCCACGGCGATCTTTACGACCAGGATGTTAAGGTCGAATTTTTCTCCAAGATTCGAGACGAGAAAAAATTCGGTTCTCTTGAAGAGCTCCGTGCAGCGATTGCCGATGATCAGCTCAAAGCCAAACAGATCTTAGGACTTCGTATCTGATTTTTGATTAACCCTTGAAGAGCCCGAGGGGGCCAAGGACTAAAATGACTGATTCTTCTCAGAAAAAACAGCCTCAGGCTGAAGATAAAAAATATCCGCTGAATTTACCCGACACACCATTCCCGATGCGCGGCAACCTGCCCAAGCGCGAACCGGCCTGGATTAAAGAATGGCTGGAAAAGGACGTGTACGGTAAAGTTCGTGCCGCACGCAAAGGAGCAAAACGCTTCCTGCTGCATGACGGCCCTCCGTACGCCAACGGAAACATTCACGTCGGCCACGCAGTCAACAAGATTTTGAAGGACATCATTCTTAAATCCAGAACATTGGAAGGCTTTGATGCTCCGTACGTACCGGGCTGGGACTGCCACGGTATGCCGATTGAAATTCAGATCGAAAAGAAATACGGTAAAAATCTTCCGAAAGAAGAAGTCATGGCCAAGTGCCGTGCCTATGCCAAAGAACAGGTGAAATCTCAGATGGCCGGCTTCCAGAGACTCGGCGTGCTGGGTGACTGGAACGATCCTTACCTCACCATGCGTCCGGAAACCGAAGCTGAAGAAATCCGTGCTTTAGGCGAAATTCTGGGCAAAGGCTTTATCTACCGCGGCCTGAAACCCGTGAACTGGTGTTTTGACTGCCAGAGCGCTTTGGCAGAAGCCGAAGTCGAATATAAGGACCGCCAGTCTCCGACATTAGACGTTGCCTTCCCGATTTCCGATGAGGACAAAGGCAAGCTCGAAGGTGTCTTCGGGGTCAAACTGGAAAAACCCACCGCAGTCGTTATTTGGACAACGACACCCTGGACCATTCCGGCCAACCAGGCTTTGAACATGCATCCGGATCTGGAGTATGTTCTCGTTGAAACTCCGAACCGCAGCTTCATTCTTGCCGAAGGCCTCTATGAAGAAGCCCTCAAGCGCTACGGCATGGAAGGCAAAGTCATCGCCAAAGCCAAGGGCGAAGCTTTCAAGGGCCTCCGCTTCAAGCATCCGCTGGCTGCGCTTGATCCTTTCTACGACCGCTTCTCCCCGGTTCTGCTCGCCGACTACGTCGAGTCCACTTCCGGTACCGGTATTGTTCACTCGGCTCCTGCCTACGGTGTGGATGACTACATTTCCTGCAAGAGCGCAGGCTTCACCAACGACGAGATCCTGAACCCGGTCCAGGGCAACGGTGAGTATGCCGCCTCTCTGCCGCTCTTCGGCGGCCTGAATGTTTGGAAAGCTAAGAACAAGATCCTCGACACCATTGCCGTTACCGGCAACTTGCTGTCCCGCGGCGAAGTCATGCACAGCTACATGCACTGCTGGCGCCATAAGACACCTTTGATTTATCGCGCCACCAACCAGTGGTTTATCCGCATGGACGAAGCCAATGCGGACACTCAGGGTGTCATCAATGAAAACGATCCGAAAGATGCGCTGCGTAAGACCGCCTTGGAAGCTGTTGAAGCAACCCAGTTCGTTCCTGAATGGGGCGAAGTGCGTCTCCACAACATGATCGCCAATCGCCCTGACTGGTGTATTTCCCGTCAGAGAAACTGGGGCGTTCCCCTGCCCTTCCTCATTCATAAAGAAACCGGCAAACTTCATCCTGAAACGATGAAGATTCTCAATAAAGTCGCTGACGTCGTTGAAAAGGAAGGTATCGAAGCGTGGACGCGCCTGACACCGGCTGAACTCACGGACATGGAACCGGAAATGTACGAGAAGTCCAAAGACACGCTCGACGTGTGGTTTGACTCCGGTACAACCCACATGACCGTGATGAGAGGCTCTCACGCCGACAAGCTGACCTATCCTGCCGATCTCTATCTTGAAGGCAGCGACCAGCACCGCGGCTGGTTCCACTCTTCTCTGCTCACGGGCTGCGCCATCGACGGCCGTGCTCCCTATAAAGGACTTCTGACACACGGCTTCACCGTTGACGAACAGGGCCGCAAGATGAGCAAATCACTCGGCAACGTGATTGCTCCGTCTGAAATCAACGATAAGTACGGCGCTGAAATTCTTCGTCTGTGGGTTGCCTCTTCTGACTACACCGGAGAAATTTCTCTGGGCGAAAAGATCCTTAAGGGTACTGTTGACGCTTATCGCCGCTTCAGAAATACGATCCGCTTCCTGCTTGCCAACACCAGCGACTTTGACATCAAGAAAGACGCCGTCCCTGTTGCAGAGATGGTAGAACTGGATCGTTGGGCCATTGCCCGCATGAAAGCGCTCCAAGAAGAAATTCTGGACAAGTACGACCAGTACCAGTTCCATACCGCTTACGCAGCGCTCCAGCTCTTTGCGAGCGGCGACTTAGGCGGCTTCTACTTGGACATCCTCAAAGATCGTCTCTATACCACTGCGCCGGACAGCGCGGCTCGTCGTTCTGCACAGACCGCTTTGTGGTACATCACGGATGCACTCCTGAAACTGCTTGCTCCGGCGCTTTCGTTTACCGCTGAAGAGGCTTATGCCGTCTTCAATCCGGAAAACAAGGGCACGATTTTTGTTGAACGTTATGCAGAGCTGCCGAATGTGAAGGAAGGCGTTGAACTGCTCAACAAGTGGTCCATCATCCGTGACCTTCGCTCGAACGTTCAGATGGAAATCGAGCGTCAGCGCGAAAAAGGTCTGATCGGTTCTTCCCTGCAGGCTGAAGTTTCTCTGAAGCTCCCGCAGGAAGAATATGACCTGATCAAAGGTTTAGGCGATGAAGCTGCTTTCGTGATGATTACCAGCAAGGTCACACTTGACGGCATCAGCCCTGAGCGCGTCATTACGGTGAAACCCAGCGAAGCTAAGAAGTGCGAACGCTGCTGGCAGTACAAGGAAAGCGTCGGGGAAGACAAGAATTATCCGACACTGTGCTGCCGCTGCGTCGGCAATCTTTTCGGCACGCCTGAAACCAGACTCTTTGCCTAATGAGAAAGACTGTCTCTTCCGTTAGACAGTGGAACTGGCCGGCCCTTCTGGGCTGGCTGGTTTTTGCACTGGCACTGACCGGATTCGATCAATGGACCAAAAACTGGATTCAGCATCGTCTTATTACAGGCGATGTCGATCGGATCACGGATTTCTTCAACTTAGTCGTCGCGTACAACAGCGGGGCGGCTTTTTCCTTCTTAGCCGATGCCGGCGGCTGGCAGCGACCGCTTTTTGCAGGTCTGGCCATCATTGTGAGTTTGGTGATTTGCGTGATCATCAGCCGGAACAGCGCCCGTAAATTTTTGTGCCTCGGGCTCGCTCTAGTTCTTTCCGGCGCGCTCGGCAATGCATGGGACCGTTTCACCATCGGCGTAGTCGTAGATTTTTTAGACTTTCATTTAGGTTCCTACCACTGGCCGGCTTTCAATGTCGCCGATATCTGCATTTGCTGCGGCGCCGCCATTGTCGTCCTGGCTGAATTCTTCGGAAAGAAGAATTAATCGGAGATTGAAAATGTCTCTTCAGGGGAAACGTATCCTTTTAGGCGTCACAGGCGGTATCGCCGCATACAAAGCCTGTGAACTTCTCCGTCTGCTCGTGAAAGCCGGCGCCGATGTTGAGGTCATGATGACTAAGGCAGCTGCGCAGTTTGTGGGGCCGCTGACATTTGAGACGCTCAGCGGGAAGCCGGTCGCAGAGGATCTCTGGGATCCTAAAATGCGGCTTCCGCATATTTCTCTTCGCAAGAATAAAGATCTCATCGTCATAGCTCCGGCAACGGCAAACATCATTGCAAAAGCTGCCAACGGCATTGCCGACGATTTAGTTTCAAGCACTCTGCTCGCACGTGAATGTCCTTTAATGCTTTGCCCGGCAATGAACGTACAGATGTGGCGGAACGCGGCGACGGTCAGAAACATTCAAACGCTCAAAGGCGACGGCGTTCTTTTTTCCGGTCCGGAAGCCGGCAGTCAAGCCTGCGGCGATGTCGGAGAGGGACGTCTGCGAGAACCCGTGCAAATTCTGGAAGATATTGAAGCTTTCTTTACGCCTCCGATACTTTCCGGGAAAAAAGTCTTGATGACTGCCGGGCCGACGTTTGAGCCTTTTGATCCGGTTCGCGGCATCACCAACGGATCTTCCGGACGACAGGCAGCCGCCATTGCTGCGGCAGCCGTTCGCGCCGGCGCCGAGGTCACGATCGTCAGCGGACCCGTTGCCGTACCTTATCCGGACAAAGCGGCCGTCATTCCTGTTCAACAAGCCCAAGAGATGTTTGAGGCGGTCAAAAAAGAACTCGCTGAACACACGCCCGATGCCTTTATCGGCGTCGCTGCGGTCGGCGACTGGCGCCCCGCCGAATATTCAGAGAGCAAACTTAAGAAAGAAAAAGATCAGGATACGTTAACGATCAAGCTTGTTAAAAATCCCGACATTCTTTCTTATGTCGGTCATTCAGGCATCTGCTCTGTCGTTATCGGGTTTGCCGCAGAGACGGACAATCTTGCTGAAAACGCGCGCAAGAAGCTTGACTGTAAAGCGGCGGATATGATTGTCGTCAATCCGGCATCTGCGATCGGCAGTGCTCAGAATCAGGCATCTTTCGTCACCAAAGACGGAATCGTAGTCAAAGGCCGCAGTTCTAAGGCGGAACTTGCCGAAGAGATTATTGAAACCCTCGCCGACCTTCTTAAAAAGAAAGAGATTGAAACATATGAAACTTCAAATTAAGATCTTGGATCCGAAGATCCGCGAAAAAATGCCAAGCTACGCTTCGGCCGGCTCTGCCGGATTAGATCTTCGTGCCGTGATAGATGAACCGCTCGTCCTCCGGCCGAGCGAAACCAAGCTCATCAAAACCGGACTTGCGATCTACATCGGCGATCCCGGCTATGCCGCTTTAATCCTGCCCCGTTCCGGTCTCGGTCATAAACACGGCATCGTGCTCGGCAACTTGGTCGGACTTATTGATTCCGACTATCAGGGAGAACTGATGGTCTCCTGCTGGAATCGCTCTCAGCAGCCTTTTACCGTTGAACCCATGGAACGAATTGCCCAGTTGGTCATCGTTCCGGTTGTTCAGCCGACCTTTGAAGTTGTGGATGAATTTGAAGCCACAGAGCGCGGAACCGGCGGTTTCGGTTCCTCCGGGCGTCATTAAGAGCAAGAACAAGACCTATTCGGCCGGCTGATATGCCGGCTTTTTTTGTCTCTCCACTGAGTTCCATCGGCATGTCAATTTCAGTTAATGCACGGGTAAAATTTTTACAAATCTTACAGGTTCGGCCCTTTCTTGTGGTGTAACTGCAACGCTTTTTATAAAAGAAGAAAAACTTCAAACTTAAAAAATCCAATAAATTCTCCGTGAAAAATCGCCTTTATAAGAGAAAATACAAGAAGTTACCCTCCATTGTCGAGATTTGTATTTCTTTTATATGCGAAATTTACTAATTGACATTTATTTACAATCCCATAAGAATGTAACAGTCACTCGTCTTGCTCACAGAGTTCGACAATCGTTTTTAGTATTAGGCGCGTGAGAGTAATGGACATCGCCGTCAGTTTTTTGGAGAAGTTTAAATATGGCAACAGGAACCGTGAAATGGTTTAACGACGCTAAGGGATATGGATTCATCACTCCCGATGACGGCGGCGAAGATCTTTTCGCCCATTTCTCTGCAATTAAAATGGATGGTTTCAAGACGTTGAAACAAGGCCAGCGTGTCACATTCGACCTGAAAGAAGGCGAAAAAGGCAAACAGGCTGACAACATCAAACCGGCCTAATAAAATTCGTTTTTAATTAAACGAAGGGAGCTCTCGAGAGCTCCCTTTCTTTTCCGTTTTTGCCATGACACCAAATATCAGAACCGCCCTCTTCTCCGCTGCTTTTGTCCTTCTCTCGAGCGTGCAATGTGCTTACGCAGCCGATGCGCTCAAAGTCATGGTAAAAGGCATCACGGTTCCTGTCGAAGTTGCCGCCGACAATGCCAGCCGAGAAAAAGGTCTGATGTTTCGCAAGCACCTGCCGGAGAACTCCGGAATGCTGTTCGTCATGGATCGAAACGATGCCGTCTGCATGTGGATGAAAAACACGCTCATCCCTCTTTCTGTTGCCTTTATCGATAAAGACGGCTTCATTATTAATATTGAGAAGATGAAGCCGCTGACTCTTGACATCCACTGCAGCAAGGCCAAAGCGGTTTATGCACTGGAAATGAACGAATCCTGGTTTGAGAAAAATCACGTTAAACCCGGGGACAAGATATCCCGACTTCCTCTTCCGCCCCAGACAAACTAAAAGCCGGAACAAACCTTTTGTCTGTCCCGGCCGTGGTTCGGCTTAATCGCCGGCCCTCCTAAAAAGTTACTGCATCTTGGCGAAGTTTTCGCCGGCAATCATACCGAATGTCAGAGCATCGATAACTGCCACTGTACCGAGGCGAGAAGCGCCGTGCACGCCGCCCGCTACTTCACCGCCGGCATAGAGACCGGGGATCGGTTTGTGGGTATTGGCGGAAATGACTTCTGCGTTTTCATTGATCATCACGCCGCCCATGGTGTGGTGGATCTTCGGGCTGACTTCGATGCCGTAGAAGGGAGCCTTGGAAACGTCGAGACCCTTGTTGAATGTAAGGATGCGGTGGAAGTCTTTGTCGTCGTTGGCTTTAACGTAGCCGTTGAATTTAGCGACTTCATCGAGCAGAGCCTGTTTGGGGATTCCGAAGGCATCAGCCAGCTGTTCAAGTGTGTCGAACTTCTTAACCGTACCCATTTCCAGCGGCAGCTTGACGAAGGACGGGTTGATCGCTTTGACGATAGCATCGTCGCAGATGGCGATCGGATAGTTTTCGTCCGTACCGATGACTTTGAACAGAGCATCGGATTTGATCTTACGGCCGGCGTGTTCGTCCATGAAGCGTTTTCCGGTCTTTCTGTCAACAACCAGACCTAAGTCCATGCAGGCGTGGTTGGTGAAGTTAACGGAAACACCGAAGCCTTTTTCACGCGGGTTGCAGTACGGAAGGAACTGCAGCCAGCAAAGCTGAACAGGCTGAGCACCGATACCCAAGGCTTTGATCAGCACACCGGCAGTCGCGCCCGGCTGGTTGGTGGAGTCTGTGGTAGGAACAACGCGAGGATCCTGAGCCTGACGGAAGAAGATGTCGCGGGAGAAACCGCCGGCAGCCAGCATTACGCCGTTTTTTGCTTTAACAGTAGCAGGACGACCGCTCTTGTTTTCGATATCGTCGCTCTGCAATTTAGAGTCAAAGCGATAGCCCTTGCGATAGGTCACTCCGACAACACGACCGTTTTCGTCCAGGATGAAGTCATCGAACTTAGCACGAGTCATGATCTTGACGTTGGGGAGCTTCTTGAGTTCGTTGTGCATCGGAATGATGTATCCGGATCCGGTACCGGCCTTGATTTCATAAGAACGAGGAACGGAGTGACCGGCTTCGAAGAGCATCTTGTTGGGGACGAATTCGCAGCCGCAGTCTACGACCATCTTGATGGTGTCGTTGCAGCGGCCGGCAATGGTGCCGAGCAGGTTCGGATAGTTGATGCCAAGACCGTCCTTCAAGCAGTCAGCAATGAAGAGTTCTTTGCTGTCTTTGATGCCTTGAGCTGCCTGGACGGGGTTGACCGGGCAAGCGACGTTGCCGCCGCAGATTGCGGAGTTGCCGCCGACGGTCGGCATTTTTTCAAGGATCAGGACTTTCTTGCCTGCCTGGCCGGCTTTCAGGGCGCAAGCCATACCAGCAAAACCGGAACCGATGATAACGACGTCATATTCGTCATCGAATTTAGCAACGGAAGAAGCAGGAACTCCGGCGTGTGAGGCAGCGGCAGAAGTAATGGCAGCAGCGGCAGCACCGGCCAATTTAAGGAAGTCACGGCGGTTAGTACTCATCTTATTTACTCCGAAAGGATTTAAAGGGAATTTTGTTTTGAAACCGTGGATCGTTTGATCCGATGCGCACAGTCTAGGAAAGTTCAAAAAAGTCGAATATGTACTTTGGTACATGTACCTTGGTACAGATTGAAAAGCGGTCTGCGGACTTCAATAATAGAAAAAACGAAATCGCAAAAAAATCGGAAATTTAAAAATTCCTCTCGGAGAAGATTATGAAAAAAACAGCATCTTTACTGGTTGTTCTTGCTGCCTTCTTCACGATGTCTTCGGCCTTTTCCGCCGAGACTCCGAAGTTCGGCGCCGATCGCCACGTTGCCCGCGGTATGGCTTGCGCCTCCTGTCACGGTCCTGACGGAAAGAGCCCTGAATATCCTGATCAGGAAACTTGTCTGAAGTGCCATCAGAAAGACGCTTTAGTTGAAAAGACAAAAGCCATCGGGCCGGTTAACCCGCACAAAGCGCCTCACAACGGCGAATGCACCTTATGTCATCTGCAGCATGAAGCACCCGTGAACTACTGTGCCGAATGCCATCCGCAGTTCAAGTTCAATCCTAATTAACGGAACCTTTTTGATTTCTCCTTGGTTTTTAGAAGCGAAGGCCGGACATTTAGTCCGGCCCCGCTTTCTTTTTTTGTCTTCATTCCGAGTGTTTTCGGAATGAAATCATCAAAGGATTATTTATCCCAAACTCCCGTGAAATAGCCCGTGATTTTTTTTTAATCGGGCTATTTTTCTTCAACTAATTCCCTGATTTCTTTAAATAAAAGATTTCAAGATC